>UMHM01038236.1_pt1 | contig 28209 bp, 23 predicted proteins | sample 1965501 | NCBI WGS metagenome assembly UMHM01 (sample SAMEA4836095, study PRJEB28245) | human gut metagenome | biome: gut microbiome; material: fecal sample | place: Denmark | collected 2008
CACTTGACTTTCTTCATAAGTACCATGACGATCATATAGACTATCTAATACATCTACTAAATCTTTACCTTGTTCCTTATAGAATGCACAAGCTTCAGCAAGCATCAAACAAGCTTGAGGAGCATCTTTATCGCGCACGAAAGGTTTAATCAATGAACCATAGCTTTCTTCGTAACCAAATACATAATTTTTTTCGTGAGTTTTTTCATATTTCGCAACTTTTTCACCAATGAACTTAAATCCAGTTAATGTTTTTTCTGTTGAAACCCCATAATCTGAAGCTACTTTTTCTCCTAAATCACTCGTTACAACTGTATTAAACATTACAGGATTTTCTGGCATTTTACCTTGTTTTTGTAGTTGTGAACAAATATATTCAATTTCAACAGAACCAGATTGGTTACCAGTTAAAACAACATATTCCCCATTATGTAATACTCCAACACCCATACGGTCAGCATCTGGATCGCAAACTAAAATTAAATCAGCTTGGTTTTCTTTCGCATATTTTAATGACAATTCATAAGCTCCAGCTTGTTCTGGGTTAGGTGTAGGTGTATTTGAAAAATCTGGATCTGGACTGCATTGTTCAACAACAGGAATACAAGTATAACCTGCACGCTTATAAACTTCCTGAACTGGAATATTAGCTGTACCATGTTCTGGTGAGAACACAATTTTGATATCTTTTTTAACCTCAGGATTTAATTGAATACTCAATACATTTTTATAGTATTCTTCATCTACATCTTTACCAATGACTGTAATTAATTTCTTTTGCTCTTCAGTACAATTTGCATCAATAGCCAATTCATCTTCAATTGCGTTAACTTTATCGATTACCTGACTTGCCAAACAAGGAATTAGCTGACATCCTTTGTCATCATACAATTTATAACCATTGTATTCTTTAGGATTGTGACTTGCCGTAATCATAATTCCACCAAAACAATTTAAATGGCGTACGGCAAAACTTAATTCTGGTGTTGGTCTTAACGATTCAAATACATAAGACTTAATGTTGTTTTTAGCTAATAAATCAGCACAGTCAAACGCAAATTCTTTTGACATATGACGATTATCATATCCAATCGCAATACCAGCTTCGGCACCATTGTTTTCATTAATGTAGTTTGCATATCCTTGAGTAGCTTTACGAATTGTATGAATATTAATTCGGTTTGTTCCTGGACCTAAAAGACCACGCATACCTGCTGTACCAAATTCAATAGTAGTATAGAATGCATCATTTTTTTCTTCTGCATCCATGGCTTCTAAAACAGGTTTATATTGAGGGGCCAAATTTTTGTGATTTAACCATTTTGCATATCTTTCTTCAACAATTGACATTATTCATTCTCCTTCTAACTATCTTCTAAAAGCAAAAAAGTCTCATATCACTATGAGACTTTCTTCAATTAAGCAATGATCTTTTGAGCACGCAATACTTCTTCAATTGCAGCTACAGCAGCATCTTCATCTTCGCCTGAACAGCTAATTGTGATTTCTGACTGTGTAGGGATTCCCAAAGACATAACACCCATGATAGATTTCATGTTTACTTCGCGACCTTTGAAAGCTACATTGATTTCGCTTTTAAATTTACTAGCAGCGTTTACAGCTACAGTTGCTGGACGTGCGTGAAGTCCTACTGGATCTACTACAGTTACAGTTACTTGTTTCATAATTATCCTCCTAAATCAAATCTAAATGTATTTTATGACATTTTGCCAAAGAAAACAATACCTAAACGAATTTTTCTGATTCCGCTTCCAAAATTGGAATATTCAAATTTTGCAACATTTGTGCAAAGATACCACTACCAGCTATTAGATTTCCTGTAAAAGTCCCATCATAAATCACAGTATATCCACAACTAGGCGATCTTCTTTGTAAAATTGCAAAATCAACTTGTTTTTCTTTCGCTATATTCAGAGCTTCTTCAGCTCCTTTGATAAACTGTTTCGTACAATCGTTTCCTACTTTATCCTTTACTCTTTCCCCGACTTTTTCACAAGGAATACGTGGACAAGGAAGCCCTCCCATCATTTCTGGGCATACCGGAATCACTTCATGTTCTTTCAATAATTCAACTACTTTTGAATTATAATTGTTTTTGCCATTATACTTACAGTCATATCCTAATAAACATGCACTAACAAGAACTCTCATTAGTCAACTAATTCATCATACAACAAAGAATATGTTTTTGCACTTTGTTGCCATGATACATCCGTATTCAACGCATTTCTTTGTAACATTTCCCAATCTTCCTTACGATTATAGTAAACATCACAAGCATAATACAATGTATGGATCAATTCATTTGAATCATAGTTTTCAAAACTAAATCCATTTCCTGATTTTTCATATTCATTGTATGCATCAACAGTATCTTTTAAACCCCCTGTTTCACGAACTAGAGGTAAAGTACCATAACGCATTGAACACAATTGAGAAATTCCACATGGTTCAAATAAACTTGGCATCAAGAATAAATCACTTGCTGCATAAATACGGTGTGCCAAACTCTCATTGTAACCATAATAGAAACAGATTTTTCCTTTATTTCCATCTTCTAATTCACGGAATTTATTTTCAATCTGACTTTCCCCACTACCTAAAATAACAAGTTGAATTGGAGCCGCACATAGTGCATCCAATTGTTCCATCAATAAATAGAATCCTTTTTGCCATGTTAAACGTGAAACAACACCAACCATCATAACATCTGGATTCTTTTCTAAACCTAATTCCTCTTGAAGGGCCATTTTAGCTTTCTTCTTCTGAGCCGCAATATTTACCTTGTCAAAATGATAAGGAATTTCTGGGTCCGTACTTGGATTCCATAATTGAATATCGATACCATTTACAATACCCCATAAATCATATTTACGCATATTCAATACTGCTTCTAAATGTTCACCATATTGAGGTGATAATATTTCTTGTGCATAAGTTGGTGATACAGTTGTGACTTTATCTGCATATAAAATACCAGACTTCATAAATGAAATACCACCATCAAAACGTACATTTCCATTATCTAGTAAATAGTATGGCAAACCTAAGCAGCTATCTAACATTTCAGGTCCAAAATTTCCTTGATATGCCATATTGTGGATTGTATATACAAAACGTATTGCACGATATCTTGGATCTGCATCATGTGTTTCTTTAACCATACAAGGAATCATTCCTGTATGCCAATCATGACAATGAATAATGTTAGGCCAGTAGTTCAATTGATTTAACATTTCAATTACAGCTTTCTGAAAATAGCCGAAACGTTCTCCATCATCTTGGTATCCGTATAATGAATCTCTTTCAAAATAACCTTGATGTTGAATGAAGAAGAAACATACATCGTCTACCACCTTTGAAAATACACGTACAGGGACTTCATGATAATTGATTGAAACAGAGTATTCACAATCAAAATGAAGTTCATTATAGTATTTATCACTAATTTTTTTATATAAAGGCATAACCACCTTTACTTCATGTCCTCTTTCTGTAAGTGCCTTTGGTAAAGATCCAATTACATCGGCAAGTCCACCTGTCTTAATAAATGGAAGTCCTTCCCCAGCAACCATCAAAATTGATGCCATTAAACGTTCTCCTTTCTACCAATATACAAAGGTTGTTCTTCTAACCCTGCTAATTCTTTTTTCTTCATAATTTTAGAATGCTTATCAACGATTACATTTTTCAAGTGTGCATTATCGCCAACTTCTACATCCGGCATAATAATACAGTTTTCAATAATTGCATTCTTTCCAATCTTACAAGAACGACCCACAATTGAATTCTTAACTACACCGCTTATTTCACAACCATTTGAAACCAAAGAACCTGTTGCAGTACCACCATTCAAGTAAATAGCTGGAGCTGAATCGCTTGTACGAGTATATACAGGCCAATCTGGATCACTAATGTCTTTCATTTTTTCTTCTGTTAAGAATTCCATATTGCTTTCATAATATGATTTCAAATCATTAATAACATAAATGTGTCCACGATAATTCAATCCACGAATATCCATATCTACACATTTGTCATTCAAAATGTCTTTGAACCAGTACATTGAACTCGTTTCTTGAGCTTCTTCAACTAAATTTTTGAAGATTTCTTTTGACATGATGTAAGTTTGTAAAGATAAATATCTAGATTTATAGTTGCCTAAGTTTTGATCAATACTCAATACACCACGTTGTTTGTTCATTTGTAGTACATCACATCCGATGTATTTTTCTTTTGCGTTATCAACATGCTGATATAAAACTGAAACTTCTGCACCACTTTCAATGTGTTGTTTTAATAATTCTTCATAATTTCCTTTATAAAGCATATTTACTGGAGCAATCACAACATAATCATTGTGGTTTTCCATTACAGCATGAATATTTTCTGCATAGCAAGAAATATCAGTAGTAAAACGTGAAGACGCTCCATCTGTATACACAGGAACTAATGATAAGTGACCATGTTTAGAGTTGATATTATAGTGACGTCCCGTACCTATGTGATCAATCAAAGAACGAGGATTTCCATTTACATAAATTTGAATATCATCGATTCCTGAATTTGACATATTTGAAATCGCAAAGTCAACTAAACGATAACGTCCTAAAAAACTGAATGCAGCGATTGGACGATATTTTTGCATACCTTCTACATATACAGAAGAATCATTGTAAGTAATTATTCCTAAAGCGTTACACATAATTATTCACCCTTCTTTACTCTCTTAGAAATCAATACGATTTCATCACTGTCTGGACTACCAACAACAGCACCATCATCAATCTTCACACCATCAGCAACAATAGCACGATAGATTTTTGAACCTTTGCCAACCTTAACGTTTGGCATTAATACAGCTTGAGATACATATGCATCTTCATCAATTTCAACATTATTAAATAATACTGAATCAACTGCTTCCCCTCTAATAATAGCTCCCTGGTTAATATAGCAGTGTTCTACCTTTCCTGTTGGACCTACATAGTGTGGCAATGTAGGAATATCTTCTGTATAGATTTTCCAGTTTGGATCATCTAAGTTCAACTCATTATTTTTGTTCAACAAGTCCATATTAGCTTCCCACAAGGAATCGATTGTTCCAACATCTTTCCAATAACCTTCAAATTTATAAGCATACAAACGTTTATTTGCATTTAAAAAGTTAGGAATGATATCTTTACCAAAGTCATGGTGACTGCCTTCTGCAGTCATATCTGAAATCAATTCTTTACGCAATTGTTTCCAGTTAAAGATATAAATACCCATACTAGCCAAATTGCTCTTTGGATGTTCTGGTTTTTCCTCGAATTCAACGATTCTTCCTTCTTCGTCCGTATTCATAATACCAAAACGACTTGCTTCCTTCATTGGAACTGGAAGTACAGCAATTGTACAATCTGCGTTGTTAGCTTTATGGCAAGAAAGCATATCTGCATAATCCATCTTATAAATGTGATCCCCTGAAAGAATCAAAACATATTCAGGATCAAACTTGTCAATAAAGTCAATATTTTGTGTAATCGCATCTGCTGTTCCTTGATATACATCAAACTTTGTTCCATCTTTTTCACGTGGTGGCAATACATATACACCACTTCCACGTGCATCTAGTCCCCATCTTTGTCCAGCACCTGCATAAGCATTCAATTCAACAGATTCATACTGAGTTAAAACACCTACAACATTGATATCTGAATTCGCACAGTTACTTAGCGGGAAATCGATAATTCGATATTTACCTCCGAAATAAACAGCTGGTTTTGCATTCTTTTTTGTTAACTCCAAAAGACGCGTACCGCGGCCACCCGCTAAAATCATGGCGAGCATATTATTCTGTTTCATAATCATCCTCCTAATAATACTCTTTATATATCTAAAGTATAGCACTTTTTCAAATAAAATCTACTTGTTTCGGTAAATTTGTATGCGTTTTCAAAACGTAGCAAAAAAAGACAAATCATTCTCTGACTTGTCTTTGTAAGGCATAAATTGATTCATTTTGATTGACAATATAAGAAACTGCACAAACGATAAAGAAGAATGGAAAATACTGATATCCAAACACTTCCATACCAATCGCAATTGGTGCTAAAAACGTATTGGTTGCAGCACCAAATACACTTGCATAACCTAAAGCAGCAACGAATAGTGGATCAAGTCCAAATACAGGTGCAATTATTACTCCAAGTGAAGAACCGATTGCGAATAAAGGTGTAACTTCTCCACCTTGAAATCCGGCTGATAAAGTTAGTATAGTTAACACAAATTTTAAAATCCAATCATAGCCATATATTTTTTTCGATGTAAATGATCCAACAATCAAATTTTCACCAACACCAGAATAACGACATTGTCCAAAAACAAATAATAAAATCGCAGCGATGATACCCATCATAAAAATACGTTTATATGGATTTGTAATCTTGCTTGTTACAAAACCTTTTGTATGTTTTAAAAAATATGCAAATAAACCACCAATCAAGCCAAATAAAATGCCTAAAACTAAAAGCTTGATTGATAATTCTGTATCTAATGCATAAGCATCACCAATTTCAAATGTGCTCTTATGCAATCCAAACAAACCAGAAACATAAGCTGCAGTAAAACTTGCAGGAATAGCACATGACATTGCACGATATTTCAAAGTTCCAGCCACCAATACTTCTAACGCAAAAAATATAGCTGTAATAGGCGTCCCAAATAAGCCGGCAAATCCCGCAGCCATACCAGCTACCATAAAAATAACGCCACTATTTTTAAAGCGAAAATACTTTCCAAAATAATGTGAAACTGTAGCACCAATCTGCATAGCTACACCTTCTCTTCCGGCACTACCTCCAAAGAAATGTGTTATCCATGTAGACACAACCATAAAAGGTGCCATACGCAGTGGTATCCAGTCACTTTTCCCTTGATCCACCTCAAAGACAAGTCCCATACCTTTTCTCGAGATTTTGCCCCAGTGATCAAATAAAAATACTATAGCCAATCCTGCAAAAGGAAGTCCTATAAGCATAATACAACCCATATGTTCTCTAAAATTTAAGATCCATTCTAGCCCTTTGCCAAAAATCACTTCACAAATTGCGACAATAGCACCAATAAAAATACCACAAAAACACTTCAATACAATTTCATCATAAACTTTAAATGATTCTATTAATTTTTCTTTATACATACGCTTATTATAAAAAAACGAATTGTTTATTTCAACAATCCGCCTCATTATTTACACATTTTTTGCAAAAAAACTTACAATTCGATTTCATTCTTCCACAAACCATGCAAGTTACAATATTCATATACAGTAACCTTACCAGTTCTTCCTTTTATTTCAAATACATATTCTGGTTTCATTCCAGGCACCAATCCTGCACGATCCACAGTTCCATCTGCATATTCCACCCAAATATTTGTGATATAGTGTGCCTCTAACATAGGATGTTCAACACTTCCAACTACAACTTTAAGTTTATTATCTTCTACGCTTACTTGTGGAACATGTTTTTCTTGGGCTGCATCTACTTCACCAGCTTTTAATTCACGATAACCACTTGGAACTTCATCCACCATTAATCCTTCAACTACACTACCATTTTCTAAATTCTTATAAATTTTCATACAGCGTTCCTCCTGTTCTTCTATTGACATTATGACACGCATCATTAAAATATTCTATTGATATGCTCATAAAAGAATTAAACGAAAACTACATGCAATATACAACAACTTCTCAAGAGATTTTTGAGACTTTTTGCATTTCAAAAACACAAAAAAAATATTTGAAAATCAATGAAAATAAAAAGATGATTTATTTTAATTATCCCGAAAAGAATGCTGAAATCAATTATGAACCTGTAGAAATCTTATACGAAGATGCCATTTTACTTGTTGCCTTTAAACCTCCATTCTTATTAGTACACGATGACGGAAACAATCAAGATACTTTGCAGGCACGAATTAATGGCTATTTACAATTAAATGGCAACAAATATCCAGCTCAAGCAATTCATCGTATTGATTATGAAACAAGTGGCTTAGTTTTATTTTGTAAACATCCATTTTTCCAGGCCTATTGCGACAAAAACATGGAAAATCATCATATTAAGAAAGACTATATTGCCTTAGTTCAAGGTCATACTCACTATAAGAACAAAAAAATCGTTTCATACATCGCAAGAGATCGTCATGACGCAAAAAAAATGATTATTCATCCAAACGGAAAAGAAAGTGTTTCTGTGTTTAATACAATTAAAAATTATAAAGATTATTCATTGATCAAGGTTTCTATTCTTACAGGAAGAAAACACCAAATTCGTGTTCAATGTGCTTCTTTAAAGCATCCAATTCTAAATGATTCTTTGTATGGTGGAAAAAGAATTGACAATACAGGTCTCCTACTTCAAAGTCATCATATTCAATTTAATGACATTGATATCACTTGTCCTCAAGAAAAAAGATTTATCAGAAAATAAAACAAAGTGTATCCTTTCAAAGTGGCTATCCATACGCCAATGGCCAAGCATGACAAATACGGAAGGATATGCTTTTTTTTATATAAAATCCACAAAAAGCCAAGTAAAACACTAACATAAAGAGCTACAAGCATTCTTTCTATTCCTAGATAGAACCCAAAAAAAGTTAAAAAGCAAACATCCGCACTTCCAATCCACTCTGACTTAATTAATTTAATCCCTCCACTAACCAAAAGAAAAACCAGACTTGTACATACTCGATTGGGTAATGGTACATAACTAGAACAAAAGTATAAAAGGCAAAACGATGGAATAATCCAGTGTTTTTCAATATACATTGTTTCATAGTCTTTTTTGGCAAGGAAATACAAAAACAAAACTAAGTAAACAGTTGATAATTGAAATGGTTTGATTAAAAATGTAATGATTAGCATTAAAAAAAGAATCTTCATACACTATAGTATAAAGATTCCATGTGAAAACATTATTAACAATTTGCAGTTTGTGCAAAATCTGCATCATTTTCTTTCTTTTTATATACAATTTTCAATAAAATTGGTGTAATAACCGTTGTGAATACGACACACAATAATACTGGAGTCACAAAGACTTCTGGTAAGATTCCTAATGCCATACCTTTATTTGCGACAATTAATGCAACTTCACCACGACTAATCATACCACATCCAATTCGCATTGCTTGTGTTGGTGTATATTTACATACGATAGCTCCTAATCCACAGCCTATAATTTTTGTCAAAACAGAAATTATACACAATATGATCACCAATGCAATTAACTCTGCACTCCATGTGATTGGTGAAAGCTTTAATCCTATACTCGCAAAGAATACCGGTGTAATCAGCATGTAAGACAATGTTGAAATACGTTTTGTTACATAAGCACATTGTTTTGTACCAGACAAAATCAATCCAGCCACAAAACTACCTGTGATATCAGCAACGCCAAAGAAGGCTTCTGAGCAGAATGCCATAATCAACGCAAACGCAAAAGATACGATTGAATATCTCTGTAGTCCACCACGCGAATCGTGTTCAAACCACCATGAGAATACTTTGTGTAAAATAACACCAACAACAACGGCAAACACAAAGAATAGTAAAATTTTAAACATGACAACGCCGATGTTCACTGAACTGTCAGCCATTCCTGTTACTAATGTCAAGCAGATGATACCTAAAACATCATCAATTACAGCTGCAGCTAAAATCGCATTTCCACTTTCTGTAGACATACATCCCATTTCTTTCAATGTTTCTACAGTAATACCTACACTTGTAGCCGTTAAGATAACACCTAAGAATAAGTTATGCAACCAAGCATCTGGACCTACATTATAGAATCCGCCAACTACATATCCACCAGCTAAAGGAACTAACACACCTAGTGTCGCAATAATAAATGCTTTTAATCCAGCCTTTTTTAAATCTGTAATACTTGTTTCTAGACCAGCCGCAAACATTAAGACAATAACACCAATTTCCGATAAAGATTCAATTAACTTACTTGGCTCAACTATATTTAACACCGCAGGCCCTAAAACAATACCTGCAATTAATGCACCTACTACAGATGGCATACGTAATCGACGAGAAAAAAGTCCAAAGGCTTTTGTCATTAATAAAATTAAGGCAATATCTAATAGATATCGATATTCTTGCATATTCATACCTCCTACTATGCTCTTGGAATTTCAAACACCGTTTGTTGAAGTGGCAAATCTACATCATGAAACTCCAACCGATATGCCATCAATTGTATCGGCCTTTTCTTTCCATGATATCCATATTTGACGTCACCCAACAAAGGATGCTTTATATGCCCCATCAGGGCACGAATCTGATGAAATCTTCCTGTATGAAGTGTAATTGTGCATATTGAATTCTCGCCATCATTTCTTTCAACATGCACATCCATCAATGCTTTTTGATAGCCTTCTAATTTTTTATCACTTACTTTCGCAACAGTATTTTCTTTGCGAACATAATAACACATACTAAAATCTTTTTCTTTAAAAGTACCAGTAACATATGCCCGATACATCTTCTGGATTTTACGATTTGCGATTGCTTCATTTACTTTTCTTAAAGCATCCGCATTCTTTGCAGCAATCACTAGACCTGTCGTATTTCGATCCAATCTATGACAAATGCTTGGAGCAAAAGAATGTTCCTTATTTGGATCATACTCGTTTTTTTCCATTAAGTATGCTTGCACACGATTTACCAAGCAATCTTGAATTTTGTTTTGATCACTCTGTGACAATAAGCCATAGGGTTTATTCACAATCAAGATATTTTCGTCTTCATAAATAACATCCAACTGTGATGATATATATTGCGTATCTACTCGTTTCTCTTCTAAAACATCCGGAGGTAAAAACAATAAAACACTATCATTTTCCTGGATTTTCTGATCAAAAGTACAACGTTTACGATTCACTTTTATTTTTTTATTTCGAATCGCCTTATACATCATTGATTTGCTCAATTTTGGAAAAGTCTTCATCAAAAACTTATCCAGTCTTTGATTTGCATCATTTGAATTGATTCTAATCTCTTTCATAAATTAAATCCAAACTTTCCATTAAACTGTCCATAACCGGTACATTTACACTTTCTAAAGTTGCTCGATTTTGATGCCCAGTAGTCACCAAGATACATTTAGCACCAATACTTTTTGCGACTTCATAATCATGAACGCTATCTCCTACAAAATAAATCTCATCATCTAGGCTACAAGTTTGTTTAAACGAATGAGCTAATTCCACTTTACTTTTCGCATAAATATCATTGATTCCGTATATCGAATCAAACAATGTATCGACATTTAAAGTTTCCATTTGTTTAAGAAGATAATCCATTTTACTTGCAGACAGCACGGTTTGCGAAAAGCCTAGATTCTTTGCCTTATTCACAACATCCAATACATCTGAATGTAAATCACAAGCATAGCTTTTCTCTTGATAATCCTCCATATATTCGTGAGCCAACATGGAAAAAGGTATTTTATCAAAATCAAAGCCTACCCTTTTATAATAATCTTCTATTGGAAAAGTAAATACCTCACGATATTGACTAAGAGTATCCAAAGGTTTTAAATCATGACTGACTAAAAGACGGTTGATACAAGAAAAACATAAGTCAACATCATTCAATAATGTTCCATTCCAATCCCATACAATTTTTACCAAACAATTCACCCCGCACGGTATTATATCACTATTAGAAAAAAATAATAACATTTTATACTAATTAAAACTTTCACAAATATAGTTTTTACTATATAATATTGTATGAGTATATATGAGGAATTGAATTAGGAGGAAATATGAGAGGAATTTATAACTCGGTAACTGACCTTCGTCGTCAGGTCTTTACTGCCATCGCTTCAATGGCGTACGATGACAATACAGATTATTCTAAACGTATGGAAGAAATCCCATATGAAATCTTACCTGGTACAAAAGCAAAATATCGTGACAGTATCTTTCTAGAACGTGCAATCATTGGCGAAAGATTACGTTTAGGTATGGGGTTACCTGTTCGTGACATTACAGAATATACAAATATTTCAGATGGAATTGAAGAAAGTACAATTGCGAAAAAATATTATGATGATCCACTTATCAATATTATTAAGTTCGCATGTAACGCATGTCCAGAAAAGAAAGTATTTGTAACAAACGCTTGTCAAGGATGTTTATCACACCAATGTACGGAAGTTTGTCCAAAGGATGCAATTCATATCGTAAATGGTAAAAGTTGTATTGATCAAGAAAAATGTATTAAGTGTGGACGTTGTATGGATGCATGTCCATATCACGCAATCACTAAATTAGAACGTCCATGTGCTGCAAGCTGTGGAATGGACGCAATTAAATCGGATGAAGATGGAAAAGCAGAAATCGATTACGATAAATGTGTAAGCTGTGGAATGTGTCTAGTAAACTGTCCATTCGGTGCTATTGTTGATAAAGGACAAATTTTCCAAACCATCTACGCAATGAAAGAAGGCTATGAAGTCATTGCAGCTGTTGCTCCTGCTTTCGTTGGTCAATTTGGTCCAGCCGTAACGCCAGACAAAGTAAAAGCAGCATTAAAAGCTGTAGGTTTTGCGGATGTTGTGGAAGTTGCGATTGGTGCTGACTTATGTACAATTGAAGAAGCTGAAGACTTCTTAGATAAAGTTCCTGAAAAACAACCATTTATGGCTACAAGTTGCTGTCCTGCATGGTCCGTTATGGCGAAGAAAAACTTCCCTGACTTTGCACCATACATTTCAATGGCATTAACTCCAATGGTATTAACGGGTCGTTTGATCAAAAAAGAAAAACCAAACGCTAAAGTTGTATTCATCGGTCCTTGTGCTGCTAAGAAATTGGAAGCAAGCCGTAAATCAATCCGCAGTGATATTGACTTCGTATTAACTTTCGAAGAAGTTATGGGTATGTTCAATGCGAAAGGTATTGCATTAGACCAAATCACTACTTCTGATCCATTAACAGAAGGAACAAATGCTGGTCGTGGATTTGCTGTCAGTGGTGGTGTTGCCAAAGCCGTTAAAGACTTGATTCAAAAAGAACATCCTGGAACAGAAGTAAAAGTTCAGGCTGCAGAAGGATTAAAGAACTGTAAGACAATGTTGATGATGGCTAAAGCTGGAAGACTAAACGGATACCTACTTGAAGGTATGGCTTGTCCTGGTGGATGTGTTGCCGGTGCTGGTACTTTACAACCAATCAACAAATCAAGTGCATTAGTTAAAAAATACGCTACTGAAAACGACAAGAAAGATGCAGATGAATCTGCATATGGAGATCGTCTTCACGAACTAAGTGAACATTAATCAAAGACGTCCTTAAAATGGACGTCTTTTTTTGATATAATCATGTTTGGAAATGAGGTATGAACATGCATCGTTATTCATATTATAAAACGGCTGCCTGTACTTTAAATGTTTCAATTGGAGATCCACAGGCAAATAAAGAAGAAATTTTAAAATGTATCCAAGAATTGGATTCAGATACACAACTTGTAGTATTCCCAGAACTATGTATTACAGGATATACATGTCAGGATTTATTCTATGAACATACATTATTAAATACAGCAAAACAAGTTCTATTTGAAATTGTTCAAGAACTACCTGAAAATCTTGTTGCAGTTTTAGGCTTACCTTTAGAAATCGAAAATAAGCTTTATAATTGCGCTGCCATTTGTTTCAACCACGATATTCTAGGTATTCAAGTAAAAACATATATTCCTAGCTACAATGAATTCTATGAAACAAGATGGTTCTCGAGTGCTAGCGAATTGAAAGAAAACACAACTTTTAACTTCAAAAATAAAAAAGTTCCTGTTTCAAATCATATCGTATTTAAAGATACAACAACATCAGCTTGTTTAGGCATTGAAATCTGTGAAGATCTATGGGTGACAATTCCAGTAAGTTCAACACATGCATTAGCTGGAGCGAATGTATTATGTAATCTAAGTGCTTCCAATGAAATCATCTCAAAAGCAAACTACAGAAGAAATCTAGTCAAAGATCAAAGTGCTAAATGTTATGCGGGGTACGTATATGCCAGTGCAGGACCTACAGAAAGTTCGAGTGACTTGGTTTTCTCTGGACACAATTTAATTTGTGAAAATGGGGCTATTTTAAGTGAGACAAAAACAGATAAGATCATTTATGGTCAAATTGATTTAGACCACTTAAATCATGATCGTCTACACTATAAGACAAGTATGCAAGATTTATTCCATGTAAACTATACAACCGTAGAATTCGCATCAAAGCCAATCCATGAAATTGAATTCGACCGCTATATCGATGCCTATCCTTTTGTTCCAAACAATCAAGATGAAAGAATTGCTCGCTGCTTAGAAATCTTACATATTCAAGCGCAAGGCTTGGCAACACGCCTTTCAAAAATTCATTGTAAAGATGTCGTGATTGGAATTAGTGGAGGACTCGATTCTACTTTAGCTTTACTTGTATGTCATGAAGCCTTTAAAATTAACAATTATGATTCAAAAGGAATTCATGCGATCACAATGCCTGGTTTTGGTACAACGAAGCGTACTAAATCCAATGCGCAAATTTTAATGGATCTACTTCATGTATCTAGTGAAGAAATTTCTATCGTGGATGGTGTAAATCAACACTTTAAAGATATTCACCACAATCCAGAAGTTCATAATATTACGTATGAAAACTCTCAAGCTCGTGAAAGAACACAAATTCTTATGGATTTAAGCAACGCCTATAATGCGATTGTTGTTGGTACAGGAGATTTAAGTGAACTTGCCCTAGGATGGTGTACATATAATGGAGATCACATGAGTATGTATGCAGTCAATGCGAGTGTTCCTAAAACATTAGTTCGTTATATTGTTGAAAGTGTTGCCTTAAAAGATGAAGTATTACATGATGTATTGATGGATATTTGTGATACACCTGTATCCCCAGAGCTTTTACCACCTGATAAAAATGGTAAGATTGCTCAAAAGACAGAAGAAGTATTAGGTTCTTATGATCTTCATGATTTCTTCTTATATCAAATGTTAAGATATCATGATGAACCAAAGAAAATCTATGATTTGGCTTGTGTTGCATTTAAAGATGTAGAAAAGGAAACAGTTAAAAAAGCCATCACAACATTCTATAATCGTTTCTTTACACAACAATTTAAAAGAAACTGTATGCCAGATGGTGTTAAGGTTGGATCTATTTGTTTCTCACCTAGAGGTGATTGGAGAATGCCAAGCGATGCATCAAGAAGTCTATGGACAAAGCAAGTGGAGGAAATTTAATTCCCCCACTTTTCTTATGCTTTATCCATATTATTTGAAAAGATATCTGCAACTTCACTCATTATAATATAAGCACACGAATCTATTTCATGAACTCTTTCTTTCATGCGATTTACCTGATATCGATTGACAACAAAATATACCATCGATTTATTGCGGTTTGAATATCCTCCAGTCGCATCTACACGAGTAACGCCACTTCCAAATGTATCACTTAATGCTCCACATATTTCATTTGGAAATTCTGTAACAATCGTTGCACATTTAGCTCGATCAATACCTTCTACGACAAAGTCAATTGTCTTTAAAGCAGCAAAATAAGCAACTATAGAATATAGAGGAAGAACCCAGCTTTCAAGGACAATTCCACAAACAATATACAAAAATATATTATATAACATCACAAACGTACCTACGGTAATTCCAATACGTTTTGCGAATATGACCGCCATGACTTCAATACCATCCATAGCCCCTCCATATCGAATAGCTAATCCGCTACCTAATCCAGAAATCATACCACCAAATAGTGCACAAAGTAATAAATCCGTACCTGCTAAAGGTGAAGTAATACTTACATCAATTGGAAAAACATCTGTTATAAGCCATGCGAAAAAAGAGTAAATAAAGACGGTATATATGGCATACAAAGTGAATTTTTTACCTTGTTTTTTGAGTCCAATCAAAAACAACGGAATATTTAATATTAATAAGAATAGTGATAATGATAAATAAGATGGTGTAATTTGTTCAAGTAGTATAGAAGTTCCAAAAATTCCACTATCATACAATTTTACAGGTGTCATAAACAATGTGATTCCAAAAGCATTCACAATCCCTGCAATTGTAAGCATAAATAAATTCATAATACGAGGTGTTGGGTTTTGTTTCATAAGCTCAGCACTCCTTTTTAGGGCTTCATTTTAACATACTCATACACCAAAATCATTTCATTCTCAAATCTTTTAGACAATTTAAAAGAACAGACTATTTTTTAGCCTGTTCTACAATTTCATTGATTCTTTCTAAGACAGGTTCAAAACCTGTTTTTTCTGTACTACTGATACCGAAAATATTCTTCATTGGCAAATGAAGCTGTTGAGAAATATCTTTCAACGCACGAACACGTTTTGTCTTAGGAATCTTGTCAACTTTTGTAGCTACAATAACGATTTGAATTCCAAGACTTTGAATCATTTCGATCATATCTAAATCGTCATGCGTTGCGCCATGTCTTGCATCAACAAGTTGTACAACGCAACAAATCTGCTCTCTTTGGTTAAAATAAGTATCCATCATTTTACCCATCTTGATCAGCATTTGTTTAGACATTTTCGCATACCCATATCCAGGAACATCCACCAACATCCAAGTATCATCAATCTTAAAAAAATTGATCAAACGTGTTTTACCTGGTGTATTTCCTACATAGGCAAGTTTTTTCTTATTCGTCAATGCATTAATAAAGCTTGATTTTCCAACATTACTACGTCCAACGACTACAACTTCTGGTAAATCAGATTCTGGCCATTGTTCTTTTTCAACAGCACTAATCACAAATTCACTGATCATACTATTTTACCAATGCGTTATGTAACACTTGAGATACATTTGAACAAGGAATAAAAGTAACTGCATCTTTTACTTCTTGAGGAACATCATCTAAGTCTTTTACATTTTCTTTTGGAATCAAGATCGTATCAATTCCAGAACGATGTGCTGCCAATGATTTCTCTTTCAATCCACCAATAGGAAGAACATTTCCTCTAAGTGTGACTTCACCAGTCATTGCCAAATTCGCTTTGACTGGAATATTTGCAAAACAAGATACTAATGCCGTTGTCATTGTAACACCAGCACTTGGTCCATCTTTTGGTACAGCTCCTTCTGGTACGTGAATATGTACATCATTTTCTTCAAACAATTTAGGATCTATTTTGAAATCTTTGGCGTGCGTACGCACATAATCTAGCGCAATGCTTGCACTTTCTTTCATAACATCACCTAGCTGTCCAGTAAGTACAAGTCTTCCTTTACCAGTAAAGCGAGTTGCCTCGATTTGAAGGATATCTCCACCAAAGCTTGTATAGGCAAGTCCTGTTACTGTTCCAACTTGATCTTTCTTTTCTTTTTTACCATAATCTACTTTTTCATTACCCAACCACTCATGAACTAATTTCTTAGTTAGCTTGATGCTACGCTTGTTGTTTTTCAAAATCGCAAGTACTGTCTTACGGCAAATTGTCGCAATCGTACGTTCTAATGAACGAACACCCGCTTCACGCGTATAGTAACGAATTAGATATAGTAACATATCATCATCAATTTTTAATTGAGATGGTTTTAATCCATTTAATTTTATTTGTTTAGGAACTAAATGATCTTTCGCAATATGAACCTTTTCTGCATCTGTATAGCTTGATAATTCAATAATTTCCAAACGATCTCTTAATGCAGGTGGAATATTTTCTAAATAGTTCGCAGTTGCGATAAACAACACTTTTGATAAATCATATGGCTCTTCAATATAGTGATCCGAGAATACAGAGTTTTGTTCAGGGTCCAAGACTTCAAGCATAGCACTTGATGGATCTCCTTTGTAATCACTTGCCATCTTATCGATTTCATCAATTAAGAAAACAGGATTGGTAACACCCGCTTTTTTCATTCCCTGAATAATACGTCCAGGTAACGCACCTAAATATGTTCTTCTGTGTCCACGAATCTCTGCTTCATCACGAACACCACCAAGCGACATCTTCACAAATTTACGATCTAAAGCGCGTGCTACGCTCTTAGCTAGAGATGTTTTACCAACTCCAGGAGGACCAACCAAACAAATGATTGGTGCATTCAATGAATTTGTCATTTGCTTAACTGCCAAGTATTCAAGAATACGTTCTTTGACTTTTTCTAAGCCATAATGATCTGCATCTAAAGTAGCTTCCGCTGCATTTAAATCTTCATTGTCCTTTGTCACTTGCCACCAAGGAAGATCCATTAACCAATCAATATAGGCCTTAATGATACCTGTTTCTCCACTAGCCATCGGAAGTATTTCATAACGTGAAAGTTCATCCGATACTTTTTTCTTGATATAGTCAGGATATGGATTTTCAGCAAGACGTTTACGAATCTTAGCCGCATCTTCATCCTGTGCAACTGCATCCCCTAATTCTTCACGAATGACATTCATCTTTTCACGAAGATAATAGTCTTTTTGTCCTTGATCAATTCTTTCTTTGACAGTTTCGTTGATTTGTTGTTCAACTTCACTCATCTGCTTTTCTTTAGCCATATCTTGAAGCAACATCATTAAACGATCATTAATTCCTAATGTTTCAAGATATTGTTGTTTTCTTTCAGTATCTAAAGGCAATCCTTGGACAGCTTTATCACTTAAGAATTCTCCGCCCATACCCTTAGAAATTTCCATAACGATTTCTTTCGTCACAAAACGATCTTGACCTTGCATACGATCAAGCTCATCTGCAATCATACGAATCAACGCTTCTTCTTCAACAGTATCCTGTTTCTTACTTTCAAGAATTTCAACTTCAGCTAAATCACTTAGGCTTCCATTGATCCAATTGTTTAGCTTAACACGCTTAATTCCACGGAACTTAACACGTAAGAAGTTATCAAAACGACGAATATGACGAACTTCGCACAAAGTTCCAACAGAATATATATCTTCTACTCCAGGATTTTCTTCTTCTAATACGATTTGAGAAAATAAACAAATCTTTTTATCATAATTATCCTGTGCATTTTCAACAGCATGTACAGAAGTTTCTCTTCCTACATCAATCACAATTTCTTGATTCGGATATAGTACGACTCCTCTTGTACAAACTAAAGGATAGGTATTTAATTCCATACGAAAACCTCCTTATATTAAATATGGAAAAAGACGCTAAGCGTCTTTTTTCTTTAACATTATACTACTTTACAGAAGTTTTAATGAAGTCTAATGCTTTTTGATTAGCTAAATCTGCTTTAATACTTTCTGGAGAAATCAATTGTTTGATTTTTTCAACTTCCATATTGTACATTTCAGACATTGTAGTAAATTCTTTTTCAACGTCTTCATCACTAGCTTCAATGCTTTCAGCTTTAACAATAGCTTCTAATACTAACTGAGTTTTAACACGAGCAGCAGCTTCTGGACTCATTTGAGCACGAATTGCTTCTTCAGTTTGGTGTGTTGCTTCTAAGAATTGTTTTGCTGTAAATCCAGATTGTTGCATACGTCCTTCGAATTCTCTATACATACGATCAACTTCAGCATCAATCATAACTGCAGGGATTTCAACGTTCGCATTGTCGCAAACTTTTCCTAATAATTCATTAGTGAAGTTTTCTTCAGCTTCTCTTTCTTTTGAAGCTGTTAAATCAGTTTTAACTTTTTCTTTATAAGCTTCTACAGTTTCAACATTTTCGATTTTTAATTTTTTAATTAATTCATCATTTAATTCAGGAAGATCTTTATATTTTACTTCATGAACTGTGCAGTGGAAAGTAGCAGGTTGACCAGCTAGTTCAGCTGCTTGGTAGTTTTCAGGGAAAGTAACTTCAACGTCTTTTTCTTCACCTTTCTTAACTCCAACTAATTGTTCTTCGAATCCTGGAATGAATGATCCTGAACCAAGTTCTAATGGATAGTTTTCTCCAGATCCACCTTCAAATGCAACCCCGTCTTTTGTTCCTACGAAGTCAATAACTACTTGATCACCTAATTGAGCAGCATCGTCATCTTCACGAACAACCCAGTCAGCATAACGATCTTGCACACGTTTAACTTCGTTTTCAACATCTTCTTCTGTAACTTCTACATCCGCTTTTTTGATTTCTAATCCTTTGTATTCACCTAAAGTTACTTCAGGAAGTACTGTACATGTAAATACTAATACGGCTTTTTCTTCATCAGCTTCTTTAACATCCAAAGTAGGACGAGCTACTAATTCAATGTTGTGTTCTTTGATTCCTTCAGCCAATACTTCATTAGCAACTTCTTCACTAGCCATATCGAATAATGCTTTTGCAGAAAGTTGTTTTTTAACTAAAGCATCAGGGATTTGTCCTTGACGGAATCCTTTCAAATTCATGTGAGATTTAGCATAGTTTAATGCTTTTTTCTGTGCTTTTTTCCAAGCTTCACCTTCTACTGTTACTTCTAATTCACCAGTAGAATTTTCTTTCAAAGTCCAAGTACTAGTCATTGTTTTCTCCTCGCTTTTCAATGGATAACTCAATATCCTCAATTTTTTCAAGGCCTTGTTTCTTGACAAAACCAGGCCATTCATCGGATTTCTGCATTGCATCATACACAAGTCTTGTTATACCTTTCGCAAGTTGGTAAGGATCTTTATCTTCTTGATCAAACGGTCTTTCATATAAAACTAACTGCATCAAAAGTGACATACAAAATTGAATCATAGTAGGATCTTCATTTGTAAACCAACTTTCAAATAACGAGCTAGCCTCATTAATCGACTGATCTTGCTCTATAGGTAAAATGGCACTTGGTATAAATGTAATGTTCAATCCGGATTTTATCAAATCAAATGGATCATCGATTTTCTGCTCCATTAAAGCCTCAATCAATGTACCCTTATATTCATCAGGTAAATCTGAATCTAATAATACCTGTACTTCATCATGGCACATTCTTAAATTCATGTTTTCTAGCATAGAAATCGCATAGATTTTCTGTTCTAGACTTCCATGAATATAATCCTGTAACTTGTTGAAATCCATACTCTTATTCTTCTGTTCCAAATAAGGCTTGCACTCAGATTTATAATATTCCAATAATTCCAATGCATCTTCTGGAACATAAGGCATGTTCAGTTCCTGACAAATTAAATCGTACGCCTTGGCATAACTTTTTTCATCTATCTCTTTTTTTATTTCTTCGATTAAAGAATGATAATATGCGTTCACTTATACCTCCATGCGAAACATTAGTATTCTACCATAAATATCGACAATAATCAATTCTACGCATTTTTAAAATACAGAATCACTAGAATGTCATATCTAGAAAAAAACTCTCATATTACTGAGAGTCTACATTCATATTATTTTCTAATTCGTTTAACTTCTTGAATTCAATTAAAATACAAATAACAGATACTACAAATGCCACAAAATCCGCAATGGGAGCCGAATATAATATTCCATTCAAGCCAAAGAATTTTGGAAGAATCAAAACAAGTGGAATCAAGAATAGCACCTGCCTTGTCATAGATAGAAACATTCCTAAATATGCTTTTTTAATTGACGAAAAGAAGCTAGACGATAACATTTGAACTCCATCAACACATACTAGCATTAGATAGATTCGCATAAACATTGTCGCAAATTCAAAATAGTTCGCATCCCCAGAACCAAAGATTGATAATACAGTGCTTGTACAGAACTGAAATAAGGCCCAGCCAATAAATGAAACAACTAAATTTGCACTAACAGCTAATTTAAATGTCTTTTTTACACGCTCATATTTCTGTGCACCATAATTAAATCCAATAATTGGCTGCATACCTTGCGAAATACCAATGATAATAGCTAATAATATCGCATTGGTTTTCATCACGATACCACAGGCAGCTAAAGGAATATCACTACCAAACTTAGTAAACTGTCCATAATATGTCAAAGAATTGTTTAATACAATTTGCACAAATAAAATCGCAATCTGATTCAATGAAGCACTCATACCAATCGTTGCCATTTTCTTTGTGTCACTTAAAGAAATACGTAAACTATGCTTATCAAATTCAATATGTTGAAAATTCTTGATATACCAAGCCGCAATAACAAATGAAACCACTTGACCTGCTACTGTGGCAATGGCAGCACCAGCTACACCCATGTGAAAGACAAAGATGAATAATGGATCTAATATTGTATTTACAATTGCTCCAACCACCATACATGTCATTGAATATTTTGGTGAACCATCCGCACGAATCAAGTTACTAATCACATTTGTCGTAATCAAAAATGGCACACCCAATGTGGTAATACGCGTATATTCTAAAGCCAAAGGCATAATTGTTGAAGTCGCACCGAAAGACTTTAATAAAGGTTCAAGAAACAAAAGAACTAAAACAACATAGATTACAGAACAAAGTACGGACATACTAATGCCATTACCCGCAATACTACTTGATCGTTCTGGCTTTTTTTCACCTAGATATAAACTAAATAAACTAGCTGAACCGATCCCAATCAACAAGGCAATGGCCAACGCAATTGTAGTTAGTGGAAATGCTACATTGGTTGCAGCATTTCCTAAAAAGCCAACACCTTGACCAATAAAGATTTGGTCCACAATGTTATATAGTGACGATACAAGCATTGAAATAATACTTGGTATCGCGAATTTTTTTAATAATGATGACTCTTTTTCATATCCTAAAGGATTTTGCATACTAATATAATTCCCTCTTTCTAAACTGTGCAATTAAATGCTTATTTCCCATTGAATGTTCTCTAATGACATTCAACTCATTTCCTCTTTCATCAAACCAACCAACAAATTCATAACCTGGCTTTGTAGCCGGCAATAAGTGAATTGTATCTGAAAAATACGTATATGCCTTTGGATTTCTTCGACTACTCAATCCTCCATTCAAATCATACGTAATCTTATATTGACTTACCTGCCAACGAGCATATAAAGTACAAGACTCATGAATCGGTTCATCCAAGTTATAACGCCAACGATAATCACAATCCCAAAACCATCCATCAAAAGTATATCCAACTCGAACAGGAGACTTCCTATTCACTAATAAGCCATGCTCATCTGTTGGTGCATCCATATACTTGGCTCCACCGCAAGTTTCAAAGTGGATAATTGGACATTCTTTATAAATAGCTGTTAATATGACTGGTTCATGAATGCCTGCTGGTAAACTCGTTATAATTTCGCCATTCAATTCCCAGCCTACAAACATAACGCCCTTCTTAAATGCCGGATACAACAATAATTCTTCCGATTCAATGCATGTATATCTTGGATTACGACGCGACATAACTCCTCCGTCCACATCATATTCAATGGGATACCAAATAGGAATCCACTTATCATATAAAGTCACTGAATGAGGAAGTACCCCACCTGGATTTAATCTTTTTGTACACTCTTTATCTATATACCAACCAACAAACTGGTAACCTTCTCTTTTCTCACTCATCAAACATCACCTGCCCATTATTTTAGCACAAATAGAAAAACTTCTAAGAAAATTTCTAGAAGTTATTCAAATAATTATACAAACTATTCCCAAAAGTCATTTCCATAAGTTCATTTGCGATTTCTTTACTTTGAATCCGCATAATATGATCTTCTACATCTTTCTTACCCAACAAATTCATATTTCCATACCATACAATTTCCTGATCAATAATCGCAAAATGTTCACAATTATCTTCTGCTGATTTTAGATAAAAACCAGATTGTCTCATTTCTTCTAACAACTGCATTCTATAATTTGAACTTCCAAATCTGATTTTATCTGGCATCCAAGAAACTATGGTTACTTCAACCCCACCTTCCATCTTGTCTTTGATCAATTTAGTAAATTCTACAACTCTATCGCCAGATAATGAAGGACTGGATACAACAATATTTCTCTTTGCACGCATTAAGTCATAACTATACATATCATAATAATTATTTGCATCAAATATAGATTGAGAAGTTTTTGATTCATTTTTTATATCATTCGTATCTGAAATCAATTCATAACCTGATTCTTTGTATGCCTTCAATCTTTTTCCATACATCCGATCAAACATTGGAATATGGACATCTACATAATCATATACTAATATTGTATCTTTTTTATCATATAGTCGATGAATTCTTCCTGTAAATTGTTTTATAACCCCACTACTAGCTACAGGCATTGCTAGAAACAAAGTATCCAACCTATCAAGGTCAAATCCTTCTCCAACGAGTGATCCTGTCGCAACCAATATCATAGTTTTATCTTTAGGTACACTTTTCATTAATTCTACAATATGATTATTTTCTTTTTTTGATTGACTTCCTATCAACAAGAAAACAGAATCTGCCACACCTTCTAATTGTTTATATAGCTTCTTACAATGATTTACATATTTTGATAATACAACAGGCGTACGTTTTTTCTGAATACAATCTTTGATATCCTGAATAATCATTTGATCTCGCAAATCATTATCTCGTAATATTGAGTATGCTTCATTTGGATTCTTTTCATTTTTCAACATTCCTCTTGGTGCAACCACATGTGTAAACCGAGGATATAACATACGAGGAATCCCTTGTTGTTTTGCTTGTTCTTTTGCGGAATATTTATGTCGTATTGGACCAATAAGCATAAAATTCATCTTATCCAATTGATCCGTTCGATCAACGGCTGTAACACCATACACATACTTAGCTTTAATTTCTTTTAAAACAGCACTTTCTGTATTTGAAGCCGCATGATGACATTCATCCACAATGATCATGCCATACTCATTCAACAGTTTATGAAATTTTCCTTTTTTACATATAGAACCAGCCATTGCGATATCAATTATACCTGTCATAGAATCATGAGATCCCTGTAAAGTACCTATCAATGATTTTCTCTTTTTGATCAAACCTTTAGGTGTCGTATATTCAGGTAACTCTTCATTTATATCCAAAAATGTCTGCAGCTTATCTTTCCATTGTTCTAATAAAGATGAACTCTCCAACAAAATTAATGTATTCACTTTCTTTGTCGCAATTAAATCTGCACAAAGAACGGTCTTACCAAAAGCTGTAGTCGCTAATAAAATACCAGTATCATGCTCAATCATTTTATTTAGAGCTACATTTTGTTCAGGCTTTAACTCAGCTTTAAAAGTAACATCAATACCTCTTCCTTGTTGCCTTTTATCATCAATCATCATTTGAATCTCAGCATTCTTATTATACGAAATTAAAGCATCATAACATCCTCTAGGAATTTGTATATATCCACTATCGTGATCTTCACCAAGATAAATATATTTATACATGCCAAAAGTAGAAATTCCCATACCTTGATTTTTATAATAAATAGGATTACTAATTCTAGCCAATTTACGAATTTTATTTTGAATCGATACACTTAAATTTGAAGTATCCACATAAATACCATTCGAAAAAGTGATATGCATTTTTCCATTCACTTCATTTTTGTCAAATTCACTCATTGAATCCCATGGCTTATCATTTAGATTACCATGCCATTCTTTTATCTTATCTTCAATAAACACCTGTGAAAGCTTAGGCTTAGACCACAATATATTCCATTGATTTGAATAGGCATTCCAATTTTCATCAATAAATGCACTGTTGCCATCTTTTAATGCTCGTCCTTGTAATGGCAATGCGATCAAATTTCCCAGACCACCTTTTGGCATACTATCTTGTGCTGGTATCATACGATCATAGTATTTAAATGATTTTAAATTCACTTGTTCTGCCCCTTTATCCAACAAAGCATTCCCAAAATTTCTTGTCAAAATAGCTGAAATCGGTTTATCAAAGAAAATCCAAATATGTGCTCCTTTACCAGATCTAGAACGCTCAATCAATGGATCAATTCCATTCATTTGACATATTGTTCGCATCACATTAACTTCTTCTTTCCAACTCTCATCTATATTCGCAAAATCATTTCCTGCATCTTTGTCATGATTATCAAAATCAAAAACCAAAAAGCGACACGTATTATCTTTATGCAATGGATAAACACCAATCACTTCATTTCCTTTTAAATGTGACATAATACTATCAATTGTCAAAGCTTTATACTTTTGGTAATGACAATCTTGGCAACGAAATCCTGCATTCCATTTCTTACCACAACCATCTGACCAAAAATTAATACATTGTGAATAGTATCCCGCTTTATTTGTTTTCTTGCTTTCTACTCTTTTTGCGTATACGTCTGTACGACCCCAAAAACGAGCAAAAAATCGATTTGCCATATCTTTTGTGATTTCATTTGGAAAAACAATACGACTGCCTTGATTCGTTTCAAAAATTTCTGTATTTGTAGAATTCTTTAATTGATCCAATTCTTTCCGATAAGAAATTCCTTCTCGATTCAAAATATTCTTCAAGCATTGAATCTCTTTTTGTAAGTCATTTATTATAGTCAAATTATCATTCGTTTGTTTCACAAAACCACCTGCTCTTTTCAATACTATTTTAATTGAATTAGCAAATAAAAAAAACACCCAAGACTCCGTTAGTTAGACGGAGAGGAGTGTTTTCAGAACACATCTGCAAGTAGTAGTCTTGTAGTAGTTCTATGTATATAATAGTCCTTTTTACAAACCACTGTGTTAACACAAACACACAAAACAGATAAAATTTTCTATTGATAATTCAATCAACATGATTATAATGAAGTCTAAATTATAGATAAATCGGAATTTGTTAAGTTGGTAGTAATTTTTTGCAATAATGAAGGTAAAGGAGAGCATTTTATGAGTACAAGAAAGACGATAGGAGGGGCTTTGGGAGCTATCATTGTATTGATAGTAGCTCAAATATTAGCTCAGTTAGTGGCAAGTTTGTTTGTTTTGGTTAAAATTCCAGAAGGTATATGCAATATTATAGCAGGAATTATATATGTTGGATTAGCATTTGTTTTAATTGAATTGTTTTCAAAAAGACTACTTAAAATAAAAATAGAAAATTTGGGAATGCCAAAATTTTCAATTAAAGCTAAATGGATTATTGTAGGTGTATTATTACCTGTGACAGTAATAGCGGTTTATCTTTTTTTCTTTTCTGGAAAGTACGTTTCTTCTGGAATGAATAGTAATCAGATTTTTTCAATACTGAGTGCTGGTATTGCTTTTACAGGCATAGCCGCTGGTTTTGTTGAAGAAATGGTTTTTCGTGGAGTTATTCTAAATCTGTTAAAAGAGAAATGGAATATTAAAGTAGCTGTATTAATTCCATCAGTTTTATTTGGATTAGTACATATTATAGGAATGGATTTTTCCATTATAAGTAGCCTGTTGGTTCTTATTGCAGGAACAATGGTGGGAATAATGTTCTCAATGATTGCTATTGAAAGTGGTTCTGTTTGGAACAGCGGAATTGTTCATTCACTTTGGAATATTTTAATTATTGGCGGTGGTTTATCAATAAGTGAAAAGGCAGATGAATATTCGGTTATGACATATGTACTTGATTCAAAAGACTTTGTTTTCACTGGTGGAGAATTTGGAATTGAATCATCAATTATTGCACTATTAGGTTATGTTATAGTTACTTTAGCAGCAATATGTATGATTAAGAAAAAAGCAAAAGTGTGATAAGTATCAAAAAACAAATTCCAGTTTATTAAATCTTAACATCAATATTTTTGATTAAACCTTTTCAACAAAGAGACGTAATGTTTCTTTGTTTTTTTATAAAGGTTTTCAAAACTATCAATAAACAGAAAAAAAGCCCTTATATAAGGGCTTTATTCACAAGATGGCGTCGACGGAGGGATTCGAACCCCCGACCGTGCGCTTAGAAGGCGCATGCTCTATCCGGCTGAGCTACGTCGACAACGCATATATTTTATAACATAATCACAATATATGCAAGCCTAAATTTAATATTTTCTATATAGAAAAAAGCAGTTCCAAACCTTTCGCTCATATCATAATTTATATTTTCATACACAAGATGAACAAAACAGCTTTCTTACATATTAATTATTTTCTAATCCACCTCGATAAGCTGGAAGTTGTCATTCCAAAATCAGGACACCAGCGCAACCGGACATTTTCGTAAATGAAAGACCTGGAAAATCTTTTCTCAGTTCCTCAACGACAAAGTAGATTTC
>UMHM01022722.1_pt1 | contig 27887 bp, 24 predicted proteins | sample 1965501 | NCBI WGS metagenome assembly UMHM01 (sample SAMEA4836095, study PRJEB28245) | human gut metagenome | biome: gut microbiome; material: fecal sample | place: Denmark | collected 2008
TCGTGGCGCTGGCTGTGCTTGTCATATGCGGGGCCGCGCTCACGCTGCGGCTCATCGGCCTGATATAAGCGCCGTTATCGCATAATTTGCCTGCATTGCCGTCTTGACAAGGCCGCCGCGCGATAGTATATTCTTACTGTAAGCTTAAAATTTTTTAATGAAATAGAGATAAAGGGGGTTCCCATATGAACAGAGTTGCGGTAGTAACAGGCGGCAGCGGCGGCATAGGCCGGTGCACGGCGGCGGCGCTGCACCGCGCCGGGTGCACGGTGTATGAGCTTTCGCGCCGCGATATACAGGCGGAGGGGATAAATCACCTGACGGCGGACATAAAGGATGAAGCGCAGGTGCGCGCGGCCATAGAGGCCGTGATGGCGCGCGAGGGGCGGATAGACATCCTTGTCAACAACGCCGGCTTCGGCATCTCCGGCGCGGCGGAGCTTACGGAAAGCAGCGCCTCCCACGCCCAGCTTGAGCTGAACGTGTTCGGCATGGACAACGTCACGCGCGCCGTTCTGCCCGTCATGCGCGCACAGGGCGGCGGGCGCATCGTCTGCATGAGCTCCATCGCCGGTATCGTGCCCATACCCTTCCAGCTTTGGTACTCCGTCAGCAAGGCCGCCGTGATAGCCTACGTGCTCGCCCTGCAAAACGAGGTGCGCCCCTTCAACATCAGCGTCTGCGCCATCATGCCGGGGGATATCGCCTCCGGGTTTACGGACGCGCGCCATAAGTCCGCCGCCGGGGACGACGTCTATTCCGGCCGGATAGAGCGCTCCGTTGCCGTGATGGAGCATGACGAGCGCACAGGCATGACGCCCGAATTCGCCGGGAACTTCGTCGCAAAATACGCGCTCAAGAAGCGTTCAAGGCCGCTCGTCGCCATGGGCGCGGCATATAAGGGCGCGGCCGTGCTTGCAAAGCTCCTCCCGCGCCGGACCTCAAACTGGATAGTCGGCAGAATATACGCGAAATAACAGAATACATCATACATTCAAACGCCGCCCTCACGCGAGGGCGGCGTTTTTGCGTACCACATATCATATAAAAATACTGTGAATTTATACACTTTGCCCTGTAAAACCTATTGACAACGTAGGTAATTAGTTCTATAATCTCCAGTCGAAAGATAGGAATTAACGGCGCGGCCATGTATGCGGCTGCGCGGAAAAGGGGCGGAAGCAATGGAAAAGAAAAAACTGCTTGAAATAAAGGACCTTCACGTCAACGCCGGTGAAAAGGAGATACTGCGCGGCGTTGATCTTACTCTCGGCGCGGATGAGACGCACGTGCTCATGGGGCCGAACGGCACCGGCAAGTCCACGCTGGGCTACGCCATCACGGGCAATCCCGAATATACCGTCACAGGCGGCAGCATCGTTTTCAACGGCGCGGACATAACCGCGCTTCCCGTGAACGAGCGCGCCAAGCGCGGCATATTCCTCTCCTTCCAGAACCCGCTGGAGGTGCCGGGCGTGACGCTCAGCGCCTTTATAAGAAGCGCGCTGGAGCAGCGCGAGGGAAAGCATATGCGCCTCTGGGATTATAAAAAGAAGCTCAGCGAGACGATGGCTCTGCTCGAAATGGATGAAAGCTATGCCGAGCGCGACCTGAACGTCGGCTTCTCCGGCGGCGAAAAGAAAAAGGCGGAGATATTGCAGATGCTCATGCTCTCCCCGCAGCTCGCCATACTCGACGAGACGGACTCCGGCCTTGACGTGGACGCCGTGCGCATCGTCTCCAACGGCGTGCGCCTCTTCCGTGAGCGCACTCACGGCTCGCTTCTCATCATCACGCACAGCACGCGCATCCTTGAAGCGCTCAGCGTGGACGCGGCGCACGTGATGGAAAACGGCGTCATCGTCAAAAACGGCGGCGCGGAGCTTGTTGACGAGATCAACGAGCACGGCTTCGCCGGTGTGCAGGACGCGTGAGGCGTCGGGAGGCAGCGGATGAAAGAGAAAAGCTATGTTGAGGATATAGACCGCAGCATATACGACATACGCGACGCCGAGCATGACGCCTTCCGCATGGAGGAGGGGCTGACCCCAGCGATAATCGACAAGCTCTCCAAGGAAAAGGGCGACCCCGTCTGGATGCAGCAGTTCAGGCTCCAGTCGCTCCAGATTTACAACGAAATGGCCGTGCCCGATTGGGGACCGTCCATCGAGGGACTGGACATCGACCACATTGCCACATATGTCCGCCCGAACACCGCCATGCAGAATGACTGGAAGAACGTGCCGCAGGATATCAAGGATACCTTTGAGCGCCTCGGCATTCCTGAGGCTGAGCGCAAGTCGCTTGCGGGCGTCGGCGCGCAGTATGATTCTGAGCTCGTCTATCACAACGTCAAGGATGAGGTCGCCGCGCAGGGCGTGGTGTATACCGATATGGAAAGCGCCATGAAGGGCGAGTATGCTGACATGGTCAGAAAGTACTTCATGAAGCTCGTCACGCCGCGCGACCATAAGTTTGCCGCGCTGCACGGGGCCGTCTGGTCCGGCGGCTCGTTTGTGTACGTGCCGAAGGGCGTGCAGGTGTCCATCCCCCTGCAATCGTACTTCCGCCTCAACGCCAAGGGCGCCGGGCAGTTTGAGCATACCCTTATAATAGTGGACGAGGGAGCCAGCCTGCACTTCATCGAGGGCTGCTCCGCCCCAAAGTACAACGTGGCGAATCTCCACGCCGGATGTGTCGAGCTTTATGTCAAGAAGGGCGCGAAGCTGCGCTATTCCACCATAGAAAACTGGTCGAAGAACATGTACAACCTCAACACGAAGCGCGCCCTCGTGGAGGAGGACGGCGTTATCGAGTGGGTCTCCGGCTCCTTCGGCTCGCATGTGGGCTGCCTGTACCCGATGAGCATCCTCAAGGGCGACAATTCCCGCATGGAGTTCACCGGCGTGACCTTCGCCGGAAGCGGGCAGAACCTTGACACCGGCGCAAAGGTCGTCCACGCCGGGAAGAATACAAGCTCCTACATGAACACGCGCTCCATCAGCAAAAGCGGCGGCATAAGCACCTTCCGCAGCAGCGTGGTCGTGGAAAAGGGCGCGAAGGGCGCAAAGTCGTCCGTGTCCTGCCAGTCGCTGATGCTCGACTCGCAGTCGCGCTCGGACACCATCCCCGCGATGGACATCCGCACGAAGGACGCCTCCGTCGGACATGAGGCGAAGATCGGCTCCATCAGCAACGAGGCCATCTTCTATCTCATGAGCCGCGGCATGAGCGAGGAGGACGCGCGCGCCCTCATAGTCAGCGGCTTTGCCGACAATGTTTCAAAGGAACTGCCCGTGGAGTACGCTGTGGAAATGAACAACCTTATCCGCCTTGAAATGAAAGGCAGCATCGGCTGAGCGGGAGGGAGCAGACTATGGAAAACATTACAGTTAACAGACTTCCGGCAAGGACGTGGAACCGCCTCGGTGTGAACGAGGCCTCGCTTTCGTGGGACGCCTTGCGTGAGACGGCCCTCCCGGACGAGTCGCACACCGCCTGCGGCGGCGCGGAGAGTGCGCGCATCGCCGTGCGCGGCGCGTATGAATATAACAGCAAGAAGATAAGCCTCTCCGCCGCGGACGGGGGAGAACTGACGGTGTTCATGGACCTCACGGCCGCGGGAAAGCTTGCCGTTTATACGGACGTCGCCGTGCAAAGCGGCGCGCGCGTGCGCCTTGTGCAGCTCATAAGCCCAGATGAGGGCGGCACGGTCTACAGCCGCGTCGGCGTCAACTGCGCGCAGGGCGGCCGGATGGAGCTTACGCAGATCCTTCTCGGCCGGGGCGACGTTTATTCCGACAGCCATACCGTGCTTGCGGGGGATCACAGCGCGCTCAAGGCCGGCTTCGGCTATCTCGGCTGCGGCGGACAGCGGCTGGATATAAACCTCGCTGCCGACCATTTCGGCAAGTCCACCGCCAGCGAGATCGAGGCCAACGGCGCGCTGAAGGACGCCGCGCAGAAGATATTCCGCGGCACCATAGATTTCAAGACCGGCTCCTCCGGCTCAACGGGCGACGAGAAGGAGACCGTCCTCATGCTGGGCGATGACGCCGTCAACAAGACGGTGCCCCTCATCCTCTGCGCGGAGGAGAACGTCGCCGGCAACCACGGCGCGACCATCGGCGAGTTGGACGACGCCACGCTTTTCTATTTTGAAAGCCGCGGCATAGACCGCGCACAGGCCGAAAACATCATGGCCCGCGCCGCTGTAGAGCGCCTTGCCCGCGCCGCCGGAGACGAAGAATTTGAAAAGCTCGTCATGAGCAGACTGAGCGAGGTGCTTTGAAGATGGCATGTGATATGGAACGTGATTATAAAAAGGATTTCCCCCTGCTTGCCGGAACGGCCGACGCCTATCTTGACAACGCCGCCACGGCGCAGCGCCCGCGCTGTGTCATGGACGCGGAGGCGGATTTTTACCTTCACCATAACGCAAACCCGCTGCGCGGCCTTTACCCGCTCAGCGTGGAGGCGACGGAGATATACGAGGCCTCGCGCGAGACCGTGCGCGGCTTCATCGGCGCGGCCTCTGCGGATGAGATAATCTTTACGCGCAACACCACCGAAAGCCTCAACCTCGTGGCCTACAGCTACGGCCTTACCCACGTGAAGGCGGGGGATGAGGTGCTTGTCTCAATCATGGAGCACCACAGCGACCTCCTGCCGTGGCAGATGGTCTGCCGCGCGGCCGGGGCGGAGCTTAAGTTCATCGAGTGCGCGCCCGACGGCAGCATAGACCTCGCCGCGGTCGAGCGGCTCATCACGGCGAAAACGAAGATAGTCGCCATTGCGCAGGTGTCCAACGTCCTCGGCCGCGAATATCCCGTGGCGGAGATAGCGCGCCTTGCGCATAAAAAGGGCGCGGTCATAGTCGTTGACGGGGCGCAGAGCACGCCGCACATGCCCGTTGACGTGCGCGCGCTGGACGCGGACTTCTTCGCTTTCTCCGGGCATAAGCTATTCGGCCCCATGGGCATAGGCGTGCTGTACGGAAAGCGTGCCCTGCTCGACGCCATGCCGCCGTTCCTCACCGGCGGCGAGATGATAGAGTCCGTGACGCGCACCGGCGCTGTTTACGCGGAGCTTCCCCATAAGTTCGAGGCCGGCACGGTCAACGCCGCAGGCGCGGCGGGGCTGAACGCCGCGCTTGAGTATGTCAGCGGCGTCGGCTTTGCCGAAATGCAGCGGCGTGAGCTTGCGCTCACCGCGCACGCCATGGAGGCCCTCGGCGCTATCGACCATGTGCACATCCTCGGCTCATCAAAGCCGGAGGAGCATACCGGCATCGTCACCTTCACGCTGGACGGCGTCCACCCGCACGATATAAGCGAGATCCTCGCCTCCGACGGGGTGTGCGTGCGCGCCGGGCACCACTGCGCACAGCCGCTGCTTGCCCACCTCGGCCTGAACGCCACCGTGCGCGCAAGCATGGCCTTCTATAACACGCCGGACGAGATAGACCGGCTTGCACACAGTCTTTCAACAGTAAGGGAGCGTATGGGTTATGGAAAATAGAAGCTTTTATAACGAAATACTGACCGAGCATAATATCCACCCCGAGTTCAAACACGACCTGCCCGGCGCGGACATAGTGCTGGAGGGCGTCAACCCCAGCTGCGGCGACGATATATACCTCAAGCTCAAGACCGACGGGGATATCATCACCGACGGCGCTTTCGTCGGCGACGGCTGCGCCATTTCGCAGGCGTCGGCGGATATCATGCTGGGCATGGTCATAGGGCGCAGGAAGGAAGAGGCGCTCGAAATGGGCGAAAAGTTCATGCGCATGATAAAGGGCGAGGCCAGTGAGGAAGAGATAGAAAGCCTTGAGGAAGCCTCGGCGCTTAAGGATATCTCCCACATGCCCGCGCGCGTCAAGTGCGCTGTCCTCGGCTGGCGCACGCTCAAGGAAGCGCTGGACGAAGAGCAGAAATAATAAAGCAGTTGAAAGACTCACCGGCTGCCTCATAGCCCCCTTGCAAAGGGGGCTGTCACACGCATACTTCACGTATGCGATGTGACTGGGGGATTGGCGGTTCGTTGACTTACTTTTTCAGAATGGAGATTGCACTTTCTCTGCAACAACAATCACCTCGCTGAAAAGACAAGGCCGGTAGTGGTCAATCCCCCAGGCATTGCCATATAAATATGGCAATGCCAGCCCACCTTTGCAAGGGGGCCATGACATAGCGATTGATACTCAGTACACGGCAAATCCAGTGGTGCACGGAAGTACCATTATCTATATATTATATAGCAATTATATAGCAAATCTCGCCCCCTCCCCCCCGTTAACAAGGGGAAAGGCGAAAATTTTTAATTTTCGCCGGAGTGATCATATCTATGCATGACAAAACCGCGTGCAGCCCGGAGCTCCCGGCGCTGCACGCGGTTTTTGCCGCCCCGCGCTTTGCTCAGCACAGCGGGGCGAAGATGCGCAGCAGCCCGTCTACCAGCCACCGGCGCATATACTTTGCCTTGTCGTAGGCCTTCTGCTCCACGCTCTTCGACTGCGTGTCCATAAAGTCGCGCTTCAGGTCGGCAAGCAGAGGGGCCTTGTAAAATATCGTGTTGTTTTCAAAGTGCAGGAACAGACTCCTGTAGTCGAGGTTCACCGTGCCCACGGTGCCTATCACGTCGTCGGAGAGGCAGGCCTTCGCGTGCACGAAGCCGGGCGTGTATTCGTATATCTTCACTCCGGATTCAAGCAGCGCCTGATAATAGCTGTGCGACAGGCGGAATATCAGCTTCTTGTCCGGAATGCCCGGCATAAATACGCGCACATCCACGCCGCGCTGCGCCGCACGCCGCATCGCCTCCTGCAGCTCATCCCCCGGCGTGAAATACGGCGTGTAGAACCACACGTAATCCGTCGCCTGCGAAAGAATGTCGATGTACAAATTATAGCTGACGGCGTCTGAGCGTATGGGCGAGTCGTAATAGCTCATCACGTACCCGTCCGCGGCGGGCTTTGCCTCCGGTGTGAATTTGAACTGCATCGGCTCCGGCGTCCACTCGGCAAAGGCGTCCCAGAACTGCAAAAATATCTCCGTAAAGGCCAGCGCCGTCTGCCCCGTTATGCGGAAGCCAATGTCCTTCCACTGGCCGAAGCGCTCCTTCCGGTTTATGTATTCATCCGCGAGGTTTATCCCGCCGGTGTAGGCCGTTTTCCCGTCTATTATCAGCATCTTCTTGTGGTCGCGGTAGTTCAGCGTTCCCCCAACGGCCAGCATCGGATTGAAGGCGACGCAGCGTATGCCGCTTTCTATAAGCTCACGCCTGTCGCGGGCGGAGAAGGTGGATATGCTGCCAAGGTCGTCGTATATCACGCGCACATCGACGCCCTGCGCCGCCTTCTGCCGCATGATGTCCAGCATCGCGTCGAACATTTCCCCGTGCTGTATGATGAAGTATTCCGCGTATATGGTCTTTTCCGCGGCCTTGAGATCCTCCAGCATGTCAGGGAACATCATGTCGCCGAGCGGGTAGTACTTCGCCCCCTCGTTTGCGAGGATGGGGCAGCCGGTCTTTTTGTGGACATAGGCAAAGGTCTGCGACAGGCGCGGCGCTTCGGCGCGCAGCGCGCACATCACGCCGTTGTCCAGCGGCTTTTCCTCCGGCCGCACCTTTTCCAGCCGCCTTTCCAGCGGGTGCGCCGTGCGCTTGTTGCCGAAGAGAAGGTACAACGCCGCGCCCGCCAGCGGGAACGGCAGTATCAGCAGCAGCCACAGCGTCTTGTACGCCGCCTCCTCCCGCGCGATCATGATGTACAGCACGAAGATTATGGAGAATATGGACAGTATGAAGTTTATGACCGCCGCGTATGGCGAAAGCCACTTTATCAGCACCAGCAGCACCAGCACCTGCACCGCAACTGCCGGTATCACTGACAGTATCCTGCGTATAGTCCGCCCCATGTTCGCTTCTCCTCTCTCAGAACCCATGGTTTACTTATATCTTAACATGTTTCTCGACCTAAGTCTAGTGCATGAATGTAAACGCTTTCTCAACTGAACCTCACGAAACGTTGAGCTTGAATTGAACTGGCGTTGTAAATCGCCTGTTAAGATATATACACAAGTAGAAAATGGGCAGAAAATGGTTATAATGCCGGAAAGAGTGAGGAGCAGATAATGAGAAGAAAAAGCATGTCCGGGCCGGTGAAATGCCTTGTGTATATCATCGCCCTCGGCGTCGTGTCGTTCGTGACGGGGCGGCTGCTGCCGAAGCGCTGGTTCAAAAGCGACGGCTTCCCGTTCAGGTGCAATGAGAAGGAGAAAAAGCTCTACAAGGCCCTTCGCGTGAAGGACTGGCAAAACAAGGTCCCGGATATGAGCCGTGTGTTCACAAAGCTCATGCCCGCGAAGAAGCTCAACGCCGGCACGCTTGCGGACATCCCGCGCATGCTTGAGGAGACCTGCGTGGCCGAGTTCATCCACGTTGTGCTCAGCGTGCTTGGTCTTGCATGCCTCTGGCTGTGGCCGGGCTTCGGCGGCGCAGTTGTGACGCTTGTGTACATCCTTCTCGGCAACGTGCCCTTCATCATCATTCAGCGCTATAACCGCCCGCGCCTGCAAAGGCTGCTGGCGCGCCGCAGCAGGGGAGGGAAGGGCTGATGCGCACGCTCATCCTCAGCTGCAACACCGGCGCTGGGCATAACTCCTGCGCCATGGCCATAAAGCAGGTGCTTGAGGCGCACGGCGCCGAGTGTGAGATCGCGGACTCGCTCCTCTTCATTTCCGAGACCGCCTCCAGGTTCATCTGCAACTGGCACGTGCGCATATACAGGCACCTTCCGCGCCTTTTCAAAAACGGCTACAGAGAGGTGGAGTCGCACGCCTCGCCATTTCAGAAGGACTCCGCCGTTTATCAGTACCTCACCTCCGGCTCGGAGAGGATGTACGAGTACATCCGCGGCAGCGGCTTTGACAGCGTCATCTGCACGCATATTTTCCCCGCCCTTGCGCTGACGGATATGCTGGAAAAGCACCCCATGCCCATCGCCACGGCCTTTGTCGGCACGGATTACACCTGTTCCCCCGGCACGGCGGATTCCGCCCTGCGGCACTATTTCATCCCGGACGCGTCGCTGACCGATGAGTTCGCCGCCTGCGGCGTTCCGCGGGAAAAAATAATTGCCTCCGGCCTCCCGGTGCGCGCGGCGTTTTACGCGCCGTATGATAAGGCGGCGGCGAAGCGCAGCCTCGGCATCACGCCGGAGCGCCGCCATATCCTGCTCACCTGCGGCAGCATGGGCTGCGGCCCGATAACGGAGCTTACCGCCCAGCTTTCGTACATGCTCCCGCCGGAGGACGTGCTCACCATCGTCTGCGGCTCCAACGAGAAGCTGCATGAAAAGCTACAGCTGGCATATCTCACCTGCCCGAACGTGCATGTCGAGGGGCTTGTGACGGACATGCCGCTGTATATGCGCAGCGCCGACCTGTTCATGACGAAGCCCGGCGGCCTCAGCACGACGGAGGCCGCGGCCATGGGCCTGCCCATGGTGCTCATAGACGCCGTCGCCGGGTGTGAGGAGCATAATCTGGACTTTTTCGTGCGCCGCGGCGGCGCTGTCACGGCGGATACGCCGCAGGCGCTTGCCTCCGCCGCGCTCACGCTGCTTGATGACGATGCGCAGCTTGCGCGCATGTCTCAGGCGCTTAAGACGCCGCGCCCCTGCACCCCCGGTGAGTGCATATATAATGTCATAAAGACCGATATTGGGAATATGGGTAAATAAAATGAGTAAATAAAAACGTGAAATTGCCTTACCCGGCAATTCCACGTTTTACGTTATGCTCATCTGCGCTTCACGGCTGGCGGCCGTTGCAGAAGTAGAATACGGTCAGCAGGCCCGGCCCGCAGTGCGCGCCTATCACGACGCCCAGACCCGTTATGCTTATCTCGCCGAGGTCGGGGAACTCCTTTTTCAGCTCGTCGCGCACGTGCTCCGCGTCGGGCACGCAGTCCGCCTGAAGAATGTGCACCTCAAGCCCCTTTGTCTCAACACCGGCCAGATCGCGCTTTGCGCCGTCGATGATCGCGTTCAGCGCCGCCTTGCGCCCGCGCACCTTCTGCGCCACGTCCAGTGTGCCGCCGTCCGGCACGTACAGCACCGGCTTTATCGACAGCATCCCGCCGACCAGCGCCGCCGCGTTGGACACGCGCCCTCCGGCCTTGAGGTAGTTCAGGTCGTCCACGGTGAAGCGGTGGGCGATCTTAAGCTTGTTCGCCTCGCCCCATGCTATCACCTCGTCATAGCTCATGCCGTCCTCCATGCGCGCCACCATGCTGCTGACGAGCAGGCCGAGGCCGCCGGATATGCACAGCGTGTCCATCACGTAAAGCTTACGCTCCGGAAACTCGCTTCGCGCCATCTCCGCGCCGAGCTTTGCCTTCTCAAAGGAGACGGACATCTTCTGCGACATGTCCAGAAAGATCACGTTCTGCCCCTTCTCCAGCAGAGATTTGAAAAAGTCATAGTATGCGTATTCGTTTATCATCGAGGTTTTCAGCCTGTCGCCCTGCCGCATCCCGGCATAGACGGCGGCGCGGCTCTCCTCGCGGCAGTCGTCCTCATACAGCTTGTCGCCGATGGTGTATGTATAGCTTATAAAGGGAATATCGTGCGCTTCAAGATAGGTCCTCGGCAGGTCTGAGGTGGAAGAGGTCGCAATTATATAGTCCCGCATAATCATTCTCCTTACTGTTCAATGTTTGAATTTTAGTACAAATTTTAGAACCACCTCAAAAATACACGAACATGTTCAAGTATCATTCAACTGAACATAAAGTATTGTTGACATTTGAAAGCGCGAAACGGGGCTTGCCAGAAACGCAAAAGTGGTGGATAATATATGTATATAGAATGTACATGCTGCGGAGGGAGGATCATTATGCAGAAAACGGCACTGTGCGCGCTGGCGTGTGTTGCGGCGGGGTATTTCATCGGCTGCATAAATCCGGCCTTTATAATTGGCCGCATCAAGGGCTATGACGTCAGAAGCTCCGGCTCGAAAAATGCTGGCGCGTCAAATACGGTCATCATGGCGGGGAAGCTTGCGGGCGTGCTCGTGGCGCTGCTGGACATATTCAAGGCTGCGCTTTCATGGCGGCTGTGTCAGGCGCTTTTCCCGCAGTTCGCGCTTGCGGGCATCCTCGGCGGCGTGGCGTGCATTCTGGGGCACATGTTCCCCGTGTTTCTGCACTTTTGCGGCGGCAAGGGCCTTGCCTGCATCGGCGGCGTCGTGCTGGCCTATGACCCGGCCACTTTTCTTATCATGCTGGCAATCACCTGCATTATAGGCTTCGCCACGAACTATATCGCCATCGCCACGGTCTCCATCGCGGCCATCTGGCCGGTCTATTACGGCGTCACCACGGGCTTCTGGGCCGGGGCGGCTGTGCTGGCCGTTCCCTTTGTGCCGATACTTCTCCGCCATATGACGAACTTCCGCCGCATCCGCGCCGGGGAGGAGCTTCGCCTCAACTTCCTGTGGAAGAAGGACAGCGAGCTTGAGCGCATAGGTTATGAGGACTGAGCGGCGCAAAAAAGTCTGTTATTTACATATCAATGCTTGAATTCTGAAAAGAAAAGTTATACAATCCTACGCTGAAATTCATGTGGTGTAAGAGAGTGTATTATAAATGAAAGCTGACAGATCCAATACCGTCCTCATGACGGAGGGCAGCATCGGCAGAAAGCTGTTCCTCTTCGCCATGCCTCTTGTGCTGGGGAACCTGCTCCAGCAGTTATATAATACGGCCGACTCCGTCATCGTCGGCAACTTCGTCGGCAGCAACGCCCTTGCCGCCGTCGGGTCAAGCACGCCCATCATAAACCTGCTTATCGCGTTCAGTCAGGGCGCGGCGGTCGGTGCGGGCGTCGTCATATCGCATTACCTCGGCGCGGAGGATGAGAAGAATACGCAGCAGGCCGTGCATACGGCCATTGCCATCATCCTTATCCTCGGCGCTGTCCTCACGGCGGCGGGCATCCTGCTCAGCCGCAGTCTGCTTACGCTTATGAAAACGCCGGATGAAGTCATGGCCGATTCAGTCACGTACTTGCAGATATACTTCGGCGGCGTCATCTTCAACGCGGTTTATAATATGGCCGCTGGCATTCTCAACGCCGCGGGCAACTCCCGCCGTTCGCTGCTGTATCTCGCCTGTGCCTCCGTCACGAATATCGTGCTCGACCTTATCCTTGTGAAAAGCCTTGATATGGGCGTGGCCGGAGCGGCGATAGCGACGGACGCCAGCCAGCTCGTCTCCTGCGTGCTGGCGATGGGCTTTCTCATGCGCGTCAACGCGGATTACCGCGTGCGCCCAGGCAGCATAAGAATAAACGGCAGAATGGCCGGGCGCATCATAAAGATCGGCCTGCCCGCCGGGATACAGAACATGGTCGTGTCCTTTTCAAACGCCGTCGTGCAGTCCAGCGTCAACGGCTTCGGCGCGGACGCGATGGCCGGGTTCGGCGCGTTTTTGAAGATAGACGGATTCAGCGTCCTTCCCGTGCTCAGCCTGAGTCTTGCAATGACGACCTTCGCCGGGCAGAATCTCGGCGCGGGCAGGGTGGACAGGGTCAAGCGCGGCATCCGCGTCACGCTTATAATGGGCGCGGTGTATACCATCGTCTCCGGCGGGCTGGTGCTTGCCTTTGCAACGCCTATCATAGGGCTCTTTACGGACAATCAGGCGGCCGTGAGCTACGGCGTGCTGGCCGCGCGGTATTTCTGCCCGTTTTATATTTTCCTCTCCGTCATGCATGAGCTTGCCGGCACGGTGCGCGGCGCGGGGAAGAGCATCCCGCCCATGGTCATCCTGCTCACGTCGCTGTGCGTGCTGCGCATAATATGGCTCAAGCTCCTGCTGCCGGTATATAACAGCATTGACATCGTGTATGCCTCCTACCCCACCACATGGGCGATAGGTATGCTTCTCATGATACTCTACGTCTGGAAAAGCAAATGGCTCACCGCGAGGAACAATCTCTGATGTGATGGATATATAAAAAACCCACCCGCCCCGAAGCTTCGGGGCGGGCTGATCTTATTCGGCTATGGCCGTATTCAGCTGTTTCTGAACCGGGCGAGGAAGTCGCAGGTCTCCTGCCGCTGCGGGTTTGCGAAAAGCTCCGCCGGGGCGCCCTGCTCGCATATGACGCCGGAGTTCATGTATATGACCCGCGAGCTCACGTCGCGTGCGAAGGCCATTTCATGCGTCACCACCAGCATCGTCATGCCCTCGTCGGCAAGGCTCTTCATCACGCCCAGCACCTCGCCCACCATTTCCGGGTCGAGGGCGGAGGTCGGCTCGTCGAAAAGCAGCACCTCCGGGTCCATGGCCATGGCGCGCGCTATTGCCACGCGCTGCTTCTGCCCGCCGGATATCTGCCGGGGCTTTGCGTTGATGTACGGCGCCATGCCCACCTTTTCAAGATAGTGCATCGCGTGCTGCCGCGCCGCCGCCTTGTCCTTTTTCAGCACCTTCACCTGTCCGACCACGCAGTTTTCCAGCACGGTCATATTGTTGAACAGGTTGAACGACTGAAACACCATGCCCACATGCGCGCGGTACTGCGGCGCGTTCACGCCGCGCCCGGCGACGTTCACGCCCCTGTACAGTATCTCGCCGGAGGTGGGCGTTTCAAGCAGGTTCACGCACCGCAGCAGCGTGGATTTGCCGGAGCCGGACGCGCCGATTATGCTTATCACGTCGCCCTTTTCCACGGAAAAATCTATGTCGCGCAGCACCTCATGGCTGCCGAAGGCCTTGGAGAGGTGGTTTATCTGCAATATAGTTTCTGCCATGTCATTTCTCTCCTCTCGCGGATGTGCTTCTGTCGCGGCGCAGCGCCTTCTCGTCAAATTCCGTGCTGCGCTCGTCAAAGGGTGTGCCGTGGTCGGGGTGGCTGTAGGTCCCGGCAGCCATGACGAGCTGATCCCCGCTTGCAAGCTCATAGCTTCCGCTGCCGTCCAGCTTCTTTTCAACAAGCCGCAGCAGGAACGAGGCCAGAAGCGTCATCGTGAGGTAGCACACCATTTCCACCGTGGCCGACGGGAAGTAAAGGTAGCTTGCGCCGACGGCCGCCCTGTGCGCGGCGAAGAACTCGGAAAAACCGATTATGAACATCACAGACGTGTCCTTGACGTTTATGATGAAGTTGTTGCCTATCTGCGGCATGATGTTGCGCAGCGCCTGCGGGAGTATCACGCTCGTCATCGTCTGCACGTGGGTCATGCCGATGGCCTTTGCGCCCTCGGTCTGGCCGGGGTCTATCGAGATTATGCCGCCGCGCACGGATTCTGCCATGTACGCGCCGGTGTTGACGGACACGACGAGTATCGCCGCCGTCCACTCGCTCTGGAAGGTGACGGCATTGTTGGTGAAGTACGGCAGGCCGTAGTAGATAAATACCGCCTGAAGCATCATCGGCGTGCCGCGGAAAACCTCCACGTATATCCGCACTATCACCCGCACGAGACCCACAAAGAACCGCTTCACGGGGGAGTCGTTCTTTCCGCAGGGTATGGTGTTCAGTACGCCGCATATAAAGCCTATTATGCAGCCTATCACCGTTGCGACCAGCGCCAGGATAAGCGTTTTTTCAATGCCGGATATATAAAGACTGCCGTATTTTGCCCATAGCTTGCCGATGTCGGACACAAGCTGCGTGAATTTGTTCATGTGCGCGCTCCCTTCTTATAGGGCGCGCAGCAGGGGCTATGCCCGCCGCGCGCCCGGTCTTTGCGCCTGTGGATATGCCGCGCGCCGTATCACTCGCTGAGCGGCTGCACGGAGATGGCCTGTGCCATAAGGGCGTTGAAATCGTCAGCGGTCATCGTGGAAAGCACGCTGTCGATTGCGTCCTTGAGCACGGTGTTGCCCTTCATCACGGATACGCCGATATTTACGTTCTCCGCGCGCACCTCGTCGGAGAACTGGAAGTCGCCGTCGGTGCCGGAGAAGTCGAGGATGGTCATGTCGGGATAGGCCTCGACCGCACCCTGCGCGGTGGGCATGTCGGTGCAGATGAAGTCAACGGAGTCGGTCTCCAGCGCCATGAGCATCGCCGGGGCGGTCTCCGCCGCGGTCTGGATCTTTGCGCCCTCTATCTGGGGCAGGCACTGGTCATACCATATTGTTGCAATCTGCGCGGTGCAGCTTCCGCCTGCAAGGTCTGCAATGCCGGTCGCGGAGGCATAGGGGCTATCGGCCTTCGTCACGCACACGATGGTGGCATAGAAGTACGGCCCTGCGAAATCGACCTGCTCTGCGCGCTCAGCCGTCATGGACTGACCGGCGATGACCGCGTCAAAGGTGCCGGTCTGCACGCCGGGCACGAGGGAGTCCCAGTCGGACTGGACGATCTCCAGCTCCCAGCCGTTGGCCTCGCATATCTTCTTCGCTATCATCACGTCGTAGCCGTTGGCGTAGGAGCCGGGCACGTTGGAGATGGGAACTGCGCCGTTGGAATCGTCCGTCTGCGTCCAGTTGTAGGGGGCGTAGGCGCACTCCATTGCGACGGTCAGCACGCCGTCTTCAACGCCGGAGGCCACAGCGCCGCCTGCTGCGGCACCGGAAGCGGAAGCGTCCGCCGCGGGCGTATCCGCGGTCTGTGCGGAGCCGCAGGCGCACAGCGCCAGCGCCATAACGAGAGACAGGATAACTGCGATTACTCTTCTCATTTTCTTTCCTTTCTTCGGCATTCATGCCTTTCCGGCCTTCGCTTCCCCGCCGGTGGGGATAATAAAAAATGAACCGCCTGTCAAGCGGTCCATGGAAAATCGGTGATCATGCAATGCCGTCATATGCGGCAAAGCCGTAAGCCGTCAGCCATTGATAGCGCTTCACAAGAAAACATGTGACAGTCCGGCAGATATTCTCTGCCGACCCAGCACCGGAAAAACAGGCATTTTTCCGAAACTTCGGCGGTGGCCCCTTTCGCGTCCTGCGGCTGCCTGGCCGTGCGGGAGGTTACTGATGGATACCGCGCCTCTATCTCAGCGATTCAATTTGGGTGCATATTAGCATCGTTTGTCAGATGTGTCAATAGGCAAGCATCATTTTTGTCGTATTTTCACAAAACCCGGTGCGGCGATATGTCGCATTCGTCAAAACTGACGTTTACCGGCGTACCCGCGCCGCGCGCGGCATCCGCACTTGCAATTTGCCGGGCCATCCGTTAAAATAAAGCCCGCGCGCTCTGTGCGCCGCAACAAAGTGAAAAGGAAAGGTAATCCCTATGCAGCGTGAATCGTTTCGTTCCCGTATGGGCTTTCTGCTCGTCAGCGCCGGCTGTGCCATCGGCATCGGCAACGTCTGGCGCTTCCCCTATGTGACCGGCCAGAACGGCGGCGGTCTTTTCGTCCTCATATACCTTATCTGCCTGCTCGTTATGGGCGTGCCCGTGCTGACGATGGAGCTTGCCGTCGGCCGCGCCGGAAGAAGCAGCGCCGTCAACGCCTACAAGGCGCTTGAAGCGCCGGGCAAAAAGTGGCATCTCCACGGCTGGGTGTGCCTTGCGGGCTGCTTCATGCTTATGATGTATTACACCACCGTCACCGGCTGGATGGCGGATTACTTCGGAAAGTTCCTCACGGGCAGCTTCCACGCCGGAATGGACACCGAGGCTGTCAGCGGGGAATTTGCCGCCATGCTCTCCAACCCCGGCGAAATGGCCATCTGGACGGAGCTTGTCGTTATCGTCGGCTTCGCCGTGTGCTCCTTCGGCCTGCAAAACGGGCTTGAGCGCGTCAGCAAGGTCATGATGCTTGCGCTGCTTGCTCTCATCGTGGTGCTGGCCGTGCACAGCCTGACTCTGCCCGGCGCGGCGGAAGGCATGAAGTTCTATCTCATGCCCTCGCTCGACTCCGTCCGCGAGACGGGGCTCGGCTCCGTCATAACGGCGGCGATGAACCAGTCGTTCTTCACGCTCAGCCTTGGCATCGCGGCCATGGAGATATTCGGCAGCTACATGCATCAGGATCAGTCTCTGCCCGGTGAGGCCGTGCGCATCTGCGCGCTGGACACCTTCGTCGCCCTTATGGCCGGCACGATAATCTTCCCGGCCTGCTTCTCCTTCGGCATAGAGACGGGGCAGGGGCCGTCGCTCATCTTCCAGACTCTGCCCAACGTGTTCGTCAACATGGCGGGCGGGCGCTTCTGGGGCGCGCTGTTCTTCCTGTTCATGATCTTTGCAAGCCTGTCCACGGTGCTGGCCGTGCTTGAAAACATCATTGCCATCTGTATGGACACCTTCGGTTGGAGCCGGAAAAAGGCGGCGCTCATCAACGGCATCGCCCTGCTGGTGCTCAGTCTGCCCTGCGTGTTCGGCTATAATATCTGGAGCGATGTGCACGTCATCGGCGGCCGCGACATCCTCGACAGCGAGGACTTCATTGTCAGCAATCTTCTCCTGCCGATAGGCTCGCTCGTGTATCTGCTGTTCTGCGTGACGAAGTGGGGCTGGGGCTTCGACAAGTATCTGGCCGAGGCCAACCGCGGCAAGGGCCTGAAGTTCTCACCCAAGCTCAAGCCGTACTTCCAGTGGGTCCTGCCCATACTCATCCTCATAATTCTCGTGCAGGGGCTGTAAGCCCCGCGCGGAAAACAACGAACAAAGCCCGCGCCGGTTTCGCCGGTGCGGGCCTTTCTCATATCCTTATCCTATTATCCTGCGCGCCTCGAAGCCGCGGGTCACATAGTACCCCGACAGGGAGGAGATTATAACGCCGGTGGTGGAGTTCGACGCGTGCACGAACTGCCCGTCGCCGATGTATATGCCGACGTGGCCGATGTAGCTGCTTCCGGAGTAGAAGCACAGCAGGTCGCCGGGCTGAAGCTCGGATGCGTCCACATGGCGGCCGTTGCGCGCCTGATCCGCGGCAACGCGGTTGAGCGTGTGCCCGAACTGCTTGTACACGTAGTACACAAGTCCTGAGCAGTCAAAGCCGGACTGCGGCGAAGCGCCGCCCCATGCGTAGTTGTAACCGACGAATTGCAGCGCATAGTTTACGATGTCCTGTCCGGTCGCGCTGCTGCCGGTGCTCGTCTGCCCGCCGGAGGTGTTGCCGCCGGTGCTTCCGGCAGTATATACGCCCTCCTTGACGTACTGCGACGCGACGTAGCCGATACGGCCGTTGACGCTTATCTGCGCCCAGCCGTCATGCGCCGTGACCAGCACGACCTGATCGCCGTAGAACAGCTCGCCCAGAATATCCGCCGACATGGCGGGGGCGCTGCGCACGCGGACGTTGTTGCCCGTGATGTAGGCCTGCGTCGTGCTTGCCGGCGCGGCCGTGGGGGCCGGTGTGGGCGCGGGCGTGGCCTGCGTTCCGGAATCGCCGCCGACAGTCAGACCGCCGAAGCTGGCCTGATCGACGATGATCACGTAGTTTGCGCTGACATAGCCCGTCACGCCGTCTATCACGCACTGATACCAGCCGTTGCCCGCGTTCGCGGTGACTGTCAGCGCCTTGCCGGTGCTGTACGTGCCGATTATGGCGTGGTTCGTGCCGGGGCCGAGGCGGAAGCGCACATATGTGCCGTTGATGTAGCCCGCCGCGCCGCCGGACTGGGCCGGGGCCGCCGTCGGAACGGGCGTGGGCGTGGGTGTGGGCGCTGCCGTCGGCACGGGCGTCGCCGCCGGTGACGGTATTGCCGGGGCGGGTGTGGCCGTCGGCGCGGGGGTCGCGGTCACGTCAGGCTCGATAAACGTGATGCCGCTCTCGTTCGGCTGCGGCAGGGTGAACGTGGGGGAGGGCGTCGCTTCCACGAAGGTGACGCCGCCCGGCACCGCCGTGGGCGCCGGCGTCGCGGCGGGCGCATACGCGCCGCTGTAGCTTCCTGTGCTTATGTACTGCGAGTATACATATCCGAGCTGTCCGTCAATGACGCATGCCGTCCATCCGTCGCCGGAGCCGATAAGCGTCACGGCCTTGCCCTTGTTGTACTCGCCCAGCACGGAGTATGCCGAGCCGGGCCCGGAGCGGAAGCGCACGTACATTGCGTTTATGTACCCCTCCGCCGAGGCGGAGGCTGCGGGCGCGGGGGTATATACCGGGGCGGCGGAAGCGCCGCTTTCGGTGATGCTGAGGTATGACGCGGAGATGAAGCCGTCATAGCCGCCGCAGGATACGGCGTACCATGCGCCGTTTGAGCGGTCTGTCACCGTGACGGGCGTCCCCTTGTCAAGCGTGGCGATGACATAGTAATTCATGCCCGGCCCCGCCCGGAAGTTCACGCCGTTGCCGGCGACGACCGCGCTTTCGGCATATGCCGGAACCACAAGGAACGAAGCGGTCGCCACGGCGGCAATGAACGTCCTTAAGATGTTCTTGCGCATTCAAAACAGATCCTTTTTTCTGTATTTATCTGGAGGATAGTGCGCGCTCAAGCCACACGGCAGCAACATCTATTGCGAGGTAAAGACTGTCCTTTTCGCTCTTCTTCACGACTCTGTCTCTCGATTTGATGGACGGATCCGTGAGCTGAAGCTGGACCGACACACGGCTTGCAACGTCAAGCCCGTTTACATTCTTCGTGTCAAGTATCTGCAGCATGGCGATATACTTGTCCGCAAAGCTTCCGTAATAGATGATGTTGTCTTTCCTTTGGAGAGGATGACCCTTATACTCCAATGTCTTACCCAAAAAAAGCACCTCCAGTAATGTAACTAAAATGTAACACAATGAATTAAAATTGTCAACGGAAAATGTTGGACTGCGCGCTTGTTCGCGGCTCAGCCGAGATAGCTCGTGCCGCCGGACAGCCCCCAGTCTGAGCCGCCCCACAGGTTCCCGCCGGAGCTGTTGCCCCAGGGGTCAGTGACCGTGCCGGAATTGCCGCCCCACGGGTCGGAATCGCCAACAGTGCCGGAGTTATCGCCCCAGGTGCTGCCGTCCGTGCCCGTTGAATTGCCCCAGCCGGTGAAGTCGTTGTCGTTGTCGGAAAAGTCGTTGCTGGGATAGAGGGAATCCTGAATGCCGAAAATGCCGGTGTTCTCGCCGATATACGGGTACGTGAACGCCTTGTACTCAAGCCCGTCGTGCAGCGGCTGCATGACCTTCCGCCAGAGCTGCGCCGCCGGGTTCCCGGAAACGTTTATCGTCTGCGGCGTGTCAAAGCCGGTCCATACCGCGGCGACGTAGTACGGCGTCACACCGCAGAACCAGCGGTCCTTGTAGTCGCCGGACGTGCCTGTCTTGCCCGCCACGGGCACGCTGTACAGCCGCGCCTCCTTGCCCGTGCCGTTTTCAACGGCGTTCTGCATCATGTAAGTCATGGTGTAGGCCGTGTTCGGCTTGAACGCGGAGATGGTGGACGGGGAGTTGTCGATGACGGTGTTCCCGTCAAAGTCCGTCACAAGGGAGTACGTGCGGCCGTAGGTGAATATGCCGTCGTTGACGAACGCGCAGTAGGCCTGCGCCATTTCGCGCACGGTCACGCCGTTTGTGAGCTGGCCAAGCGCCATCGGCGCATAGTTTGCGTCGGCCGGAACGAGACTCGTGAAGCCCAGCTTGGTCGTGAGGTAGTTGTACGAGGTCTGTGGGCCGAGCTTATCCACTATCTGCGCCGCGACGGTGTTCAGCGAGTATTGCAGCGCCTGATAGATGGTCACCACGCCGTAATAGACGTTGCTGTCGTTCGCGGGGTACCAGTCCGTGCCGCTCAGGTGCAGCCCGGCCTGGTCGTTTACAAGCGTGGTGGGCGTGATGAGCCCCGTGTCCACGGCGGGGCCGTAGGACGCCAGCGGCTTTATCGACGAGCCGGGGGAGCGGTAAGTGCCCGTGGCGCGGTTGAGCGGGAAGTTGCGATCCTTCATGCCGACGCCGCCCGACAGGCCGAGTATCCTGCCGTCGTAGGGGTTCATCACGACTATCGCGCTTTGAAGCTGCTGGTCACCGCCCGTGCGCGGTATGGCCGTAAGGTCGGTGTAAATGGTGTCTATCGCGGTCTGCACGCTCACGTCGAGACAGCAGTATATCTTATAGCCGCCGTTGTAGACAAGCGTCTGCGCCGTCTCCTTGCTGATGCCCTTGCGCTCCATGAGGTCTTTTATGACGTCGTCAATGACGACCTCCTCGTAGTAGCTGTATATTCGCTGTGTGACCTCTTCCTCGGCGCTGTGGATGAACACGAGCTCCTCCGCCACGGCGTCCTTGTACATCGCGTAGTCGATGTAGCCCTGCTCGTACATCTCGCGCAGGATGGTCTCCTGACGCTTCTTGTTGTTCTCCTCGTTGTAGAACGGGTCGTAGTACGTGGGCATGTTGGTTATGCCGACGATGGATGCGCACTCCGCCAGAGAAAGATCCTTCACATCCTTGCCGAAATAGGTCTGCGCGGCGGTCTGCACGCCGTAGCAGCCCTCGCCGAAGTACACGGCGTTGAGGTACCATTCGATGATCTCCTGCTTGTCGTAGCGCTTTTCAAGCTCCAGCGCGCCGAATATCTCCGTCAGCTTCCTCTGCACCGTCACCTGATCCTGACCGGTCAGGTTTTTGATGAGCTGCTGCGTGATGGTCGAGCCGCCGTAGCTGTTCTGCATCGTTGCGAACATCTTTATGAACGCGCCCGACGTGCGGTACCAGTCAACGCCCTTGTGGTCATAGAAGCGCTTGTCCTCGATAGCCACGACGGCCTTCTCCATGTACCATGGGATGTCGCTGTAATCGACCCATATGCGCTTCTGCCGTCCGGAAAGGGTGCTCAGCTCGCGCCATTCGCCTGCGGCGTCCTGATAGTATATGGTGCTGGATTGGTTGAGCTTGTAGTCGTCCAGCGAAAGGTCAAGGTTGGGCGTCAGGCAGGTCTTTACATAGTATGCGAACACGCACGCGAAGAGCATCCCCGTTATCGCAAGGATGAGCAGCACCGTGCCGAACACCTTAAAAACCGTGCTCACCGCGGAGCTGACAAGCTCAATGGTGACGTCCGCCGCCTTCAGCACGGGAACGCGCCTTTTCTTCGGCCTTTCCTGCGCCGCCTCCGCGCCGCCCGCAGTATCGCCTGCGTTCACGCGGCCTGTCTCGCTCTTTGAAATGCGCCCGGAGTCGCCCTTTGCGATGCGCCCTGCGCCGTTTTTGCTGTTGTCGTTGTTCATTGTCCGGCGGACACCTCCTTCTGAGGGACATGTGTACCATGCGCCGCGCAGTGCGGCCGGTACGGGCATAATAATACTAAAATAGCATTATATCACATGTTGTCAATGAGCGGTAGAGAAAATGTAAATTTTTTCGCGCACATTGCCGTATGGCCCCGATGTGTATATTTTCCCAAAACTGAGAAATAATTAAACCGTATCCTGAAAAAGAAGGAGTATATGCATGAAGCTGAAATTCAGGGCCGGGCTTTTGGCGGCCTTAAGCGCCGCGGCGGTGTATACGGGGGCAAGGGCGTGCCGCAGTCTGCGTCCGGCCGTGCGCGACGCGCTGCCGGCGGAGATATACGCGCGCTATTCCAGCCGCGAGGAGAGCGCGGAATATTTCCTGAAAAACTGCGACGGTTTTGTGGCCGTGTACCGCAGCACGAAGGGGCGTGCGCCGGAGTCGGTGACGGCGATAGAGATAGCCGGGCTGCGCGCGGCCGACAGGGCGATGCTCGAACGGGGCATACCCGTGTCAGACCGGCAGGAGCTTTTGGAGCTGCTGGAGGATTTCGGCTCATAATTAGCTATTGATTTATCGCCGGCAATGGGGTACAATATAACCACATAAAGCTGGAGGTAAACAAAATGAGCGAGGAATTCGGAAGCGATTTTGTCACTATAGTGGACGACGACGGTCAGGAGTTCGAGTTGGAGCTGCTTGACACCATGGATTATAACGGCAAGAGCTACACGGCCTTTCTGCCTGCCGACATGGCGGAGGACGACCCCGACTACGGCATGATCATCCTGCGCTCCCAGCCGGATGAAAACGGCGAGGAGATATATGAGTCTATCGACGATGACGACGAGCTTCAGGACGTGTATGAGCACTTCATGGTGCTGCTTTTTGACGACGAGGACGAGGAATAAGTTCCGTATTCCGGGCATATAAATCAGTATGCCCGCAAAAGGGAACATGAATGCGCGCCAGCGCAATATATAAATAGTATAAAAATATAGTGGCGGAGCCGCATGATGCGGCTGTCGTATCGCGCGGCTTCGCCCAAAAAAGTAAAGGTACAAGTTCCTGCTGTGTGCGTGCTGCTCTTTGAAGCTTCACGGCCCATTAAACCCACATCTCTAATAAGGGATGCCGATCTTGAATCTGCGGATTGCAGGCCTCCCGGCTCATACCCGGACGTTGGAAGCAGCGAAACAGAACTTAGGCGACCCACCTGCCCTTTCGTGCAGGTTATAATCGGGCCGACACGGCATTTGCGGGACGGCTCCCCCGGCGGTTTTCCGCCGGGGGAGTTTTGCGTGCGCGCCGCGGTTGACAAGGCGCGGCGCGGATAATATAATCCTTTTTACCCGCAGCCCTTGGAGGATATAGATATGCCTGCACTCACCACAATGATAAAGCCCGTCTCTTCGGCCTGCAATATGCGCTGCCGCTACTGCTTCTATGCGGACGTGGCGCAGCGGCGCGAGCGGGCGTGTATGGGCCGCATGACGGACGAGACGCTTGAAACTCTCGTGCGCCGCGCGATGCGCTATGCCGAGGGCAGCGTGAGCTTCGCCTTTCAGGGGGGAGAGCCGACGCTTGTCGGGGCGGACTTTTTCAGAAAGCTCGTGGAGTACGAAAAGCGCTACAATACGCGCGGGCTGAAGGTCAGCAATGCCGTGCAGTCCAACGGCTATGACATAAGCGACGAGCTGATGGAGCTTTTCGCCGCGGAGGATTTCCTTGTCGGCATATCTCTGGATGGGATAGAGGCGACGCATGACGCGCTGCGCATAGACGCCGCGGGACAGGGAACCTATGGCCGCATCTGTGCCACGATAAGCCGCCTTGAGGAAAAGAAGGTCAGCTTCAACATCCTCTGCGTCGTCAACGAGTATGTCGCCCGCCGCCCGCAGGAGGTGTTCGGCAGTCTTTCAAAATACGGGTATCTCCAGTTCATCCCCTGCCTTGACGACCTTGACGGCGACCGGCGCGATTACTCTCTCACGTCCGAGAGCTATACGCATTTTCTCAAAAAGACCTTTGACCTTTATTATGACGCCTATATGCGCGGCCGCCCCGTCAGCGTGCGCAATTTTGATAATTACATCGGCATCCTGCTCGGCCAGCAGCCGGAAAACTGCGGCATGTGCGGCCGCTGCGGGCAGTATTATCTCATTGAGGCCGACGGCAGCGTCTACCCCTGCGATTTTTACGTGCTGGATGAGCTGCGCATGGGGAATATAAACGATGCGTCGTTCTTCTCCCTTGAAAAATCCCCCGTCGGCGCGGAGTTCAGGAACGCCTCATTCCATGTTGACGAAAAGTGCCGCGCCTGCAAATGGTACTTCCTCTGCCGCGGCGGCTGCCGCCGGGACAGGGAGCCGTTTGTTGACGGCCGCCCCGGCCTCAATAAATGGTGCGCGTGCTTTCAGGCGCTGTTTGAATACGCCTATCCCCGCATGACGGAGATCGCAAAAAGAATAACCGCCCGGCATTGACCCGGACGGGATATGATATAAGGATAAGGAATAACGGCGCGCTTCATAAGCCGCCACCCCCAAAAGCCTCTCTCCCCGCCGCGGATGTGAATCTGCGGCGGGGAATTTCTTTGCCTGCGCGGCAAAAAGCGGCTCTTGTGTTTTTATCTGCCTGAGTATATAATATATTCTGGTTTATTGTTGAAACCTGTATATTAAACCTGTAAATTCTTTTCCCGGGAGAACCAATACATGCTTTTTTCGAGTATGGAATTTTTATTCCTCTTTTTCCCCGTGACGCTTGCGGTGTGCTTCATCCTGCCGCGCGGCGCGCGCAATTACTGGCTGCTCGCGGCGAGTCTTTTTTTCTACGCCTGGGGAGAGCCGCGCTTCGTCCTCGTCATGGCGGCGTCCATCGTGTTCAACTATGCCGCCGCGCTTGTCATTGACGGGCAGGAAAAGGGCAGCCGCTGGAGAAAGGCGGCGCTCATAGCAGCGCTTGCGGCGAATATCGCGCTGCTTTTTGTGTTCAAATACCTCAACTTTGCCGTCAGGACGCTGCATGGCCTCTTCCCAGCGACGAATGCCCTCATTGCGCAGACGAATATTGCCCTGCCGATAGGCATTTCTTTCTTCACCTTCCAGACGATGAGCTATGTCATAGACGTTTACCGCGGCATTCCCGCGCAGCGCAACATCGCGTATCTGGGGCTGTATATCTCCTTTTTCCCACAGCTTATCGCCGGCCCCATCGTGCGCTATACCACCGTCATGGAGCAGATACGTGAACGTACCGTCACCAAGGACGATTTCGCGCAGGGCATCCTCCGCTTCCTGTACGGACTCAGCAAGAAAATGCTGCTGGCGAATGTTCTGGCGGAGCTTGTCCATGTGGCCTTCTCCACGGTGCAGCCGAGCGTGTGCATGGCGTGGCTCGGCTCGATTGCGTACACGCTGCAAATATACTTTGATTTCAGCGGGTATTCGGATATGGCCATCGGCATGGGGCGCATGTTCGGCTTTCACTTTCTTGAGAATTTTGATTATCCCTATCTCTCCCGCACGGTCACGGAGTTCTGGCGGCGCTGGCATATCTCCCTCGGCTCATGGTTCCGGGATTACGTGTATTTCCCACTTGGCGGGTCGCGCGTCGATTCAAATGGGCGGCTTGTGTTCAACCTTGCGCTTGTGTGGCTGCTGACGGGCATATGGCACGGCGCAAACTGGACGTTCATCCTCTGGGGCGTGCTGCACGGGGCTGTGATCATCGTGGAAAAGCTTGCCCGCCTGCCGCAGCGCTTGCCGGGGCATAAGCCCGCCGCCGCGCTGTACAGGGTGTTCACGCTGCTTGCCGTCAACTTCGGCTGGGTGCTTTTCCGGGCGGACACCATCCATTCCGCCTCCGCCTACATAAAGGCCATGCTTGGCCTTGGCGGCGGCGCGTTTATCGACGCGGCGTTCCTCTTTTACCTCCGTGAGTACGGCGTCACGCTTGCCGCCGCGCTCGTCTGCTCCACGCCGCTGCTTCCGCTGCTGCGCCGCCTTGCCGCCGGCAGGGAAGGGCGCGCCGCCGTCATCGAACGGGGCGCGGAATACGCCGTGCAGCTCGTCCTTTTTGCCGTGTGCGTGTCCTTCCTCGTCATAGGCGCGTACAATCCATTCATCTACTTCAACTTCTGACAGGTGCGCGCTATGAATACTGTGAATACAAAGACAAGCCCCGGAATTTCAAAGCTTGCTGGCCAGATCGCCGCTCTCCTCGCCGCGCTGGCACTGGCGGCGTTCACACTGGCGGAGATGCGCCTTGCTGCGCCCGCCGCAGCTGACCTCGCCGCGGGGCGGATAAGCTTTACAGAATTCACGTCGCAGGTGCACGATAAGTGCGTCTCCGGCACGCCGCTGAAATATACATTTGTTGATCTCAACGGCCTTTACTGCAAGCTCATCGGCAGGAACATCTGCAACCAGATAATGCGCCTGAAAAACGGTATGCTCACAAATTATAATCCTGAACGGCACGATATGACCGCCCCAGCGGCGGGGATCACCGCGCTGGCGGATTACGCCGCGCAGAACGGCGCGCAGCTTATCTATGTACAGTGCCCTTCAAAGCTCGACGCCGAATCTCAGCTTCTCATCCCCGGTGAGGAAGATCACAGCAACGAGAATGCGGATGAGTTGCTGTCTCTGCTCTCCGCGGCGGGTGTGGACACGCTCGACCTGCGCAAGGATCTTGCGCAGACGCCGCAGCAGATAGAGCAATATTTCTTTCGCACTGATCACCACTGGAATTTCACCGGCGCTTTTGCCGGGTATCAGCGGCTGATGCAGACGCTGTGCACGCGTTTCCCCGACGCCAGTATAGACATGGCCTGTGCCGACAGCGCGAATTGGGAGGCGCATACGCTCCACGACTGGATGCTTGGCAGTCAGGGCAAGCGCACTGGCGTTTTCTTCGGCGGCACGGATGATATCACGTATTATACGCCGCGCTTTGACACGCAGATGTCGTGTGAGATCCCTGTCTATTCCGGCGGCAGCGCCTATTATGAGGGCAGCTTTGCCGACGTGAACATACGCGGCGAATACCTCAACGCCCGGCCGGACAGGTTTGAATCCAGCCCCTATGACATATATATCGGCGGGGAATATGCCCTCGTACGGCACCGCAGCGAAAGCGCTTCGAGTGATCTGAAGCTGCTCCTCGTCAAGGATTCGTTTGCCCTGCCGGTGGAGGCGTTCCTGTCCACCGCGTTCAAGAGTATCGACGTGCTCGACCCGCGCTATATGGAAGATGAAACCGTCGCCGGGCATATCCGCGATGAAGCACCGGACGTTGTTATCGTGATGCTTTCTCAGAACAGCGCGTGGGCGTATCCCGAGTACTCAGACTATGGCATCCCGGCGCTTTCGGAGTGAACGGTGAATTTCCTGCTTCAATAAAGCACGCAGAGGAGGCTGTCTCACTAAGAGACAGCCTCCAATACAAAGTCCGGCTCTTGTGGAGAGTTGGACTTTGGCATATTATTTAGCTCTTCCCGTAGACATTGTGTATTTCGTCTTCCCGTCAGCAGAACGCTCCTTGATATATCGGCCTTCCCAACGACCATCTTTTCGCTTGTAAATATTCGCGCCTCTTTTGGACACAGAAAACACTCATCTGCTCTACTTTTATTTTCACTTCTTTTCCTCCCATTAAAAAAGTTGGGTCTCGCTGCTTTTAACTGCTTACCCCAACTTTTGTTCTAGAACCATAAAAGAGAATCGTGATTGCTCACGATCCTCTTTTTGCACG
>UMHM01045488.1_pt1 | contig 27838 bp, 19 predicted proteins | sample 1965501 | NCBI WGS metagenome assembly UMHM01 (sample SAMEA4836095, study PRJEB28245) | human gut metagenome | biome: gut microbiome; material: fecal sample | place: Denmark | collected 2008
GTGTTTTTTTTTTCGTGGCTGTCAATCAGGCTGTTTTTTTTGTTAAAACCTCGGATTTTGTCCGAGAGTCAGACGAAAAATCCGAGGCTTAGCAGAAGTGCGTCGTTTATCTGTTGCATAATTTCCGGCGGCAACTCGCCGATGCGTTCGCGTATGCGACTTTTGTCGATGGTGCGGATTTGTTCCAACAGTACGACAGAGTCGCGCGGAAGGGGCGTTGTGTCGCTGTGCAGTTCGATGTGCGTAGGCAGTTTGGCTTTGGTAAGTTTGCTTGTTGTTGCGGCGGCGATTACGGTGGGGCTGTACTTATTTCCGACGTCGTTTTGCAGCACGAGTACCGGTCGTATGCCGCCCTGTTCGCTGCCGACGACGGGGTTGAGATCGGCGTAGTACAGTTCGCCTCTTTTGATGGTCATTTTGTGCCTCCGATTTGGCAAAAACAGTAGTAATGCAACAAACGGCGCACAATATACTATGTAGTTTTCGACAAAATCGTTACGCCGCGTGTAAGTAGTGTAGACCTGTTTCGGGCGATGTATACGGTAAAATAAAAAGAAGACTGTTGGTAACGGAAATATTATGTAGATTTTTCGACGGTGTTCAGAACTGACTTATACGGTGATATTATAATTTATCTCTGCCCCCTCATTCGTCACTTCGTGACACCTTCTCCCCGAGGGCGAAGGCTTTTTTTGTCGAATAGCGAAGAGGGACTTTTTATTATCCTTTATCTTACAAATGTGCAGAAATAATGCGGTTTTATAATTTTATAAGTGGTTTATTTATCAAAGTTTACTCAGCTAAAAAGTATGCTTTTTCTGCACAAAAAAAAATAAAAAGAATAGATTTTATCTTATCCCCCCCCGTCGTCCAAACTTTTGGAAGAGGGGTATGGGGAGGAACGCTTTTCATAGAAAAGGTTCCTCCCCATAAAAATCCCATATATTCAAAATAAAATTACAAATTCAGATTGCGTTCCATTTCTTCCTTGAGCGAACGCGAACAGACGATAAACACCACAATAAGATTGAACAGTGCGGCAAAGAAGCTGACAAACGGAATAAGCGTCCGAGCAGTTACGTTCCACAGTGGCGAAATCCAGAACAGTATTTGCGGACAGATGGCGTAGAACGTTACGTATATAAGCGTGCTGAACAACTGTCTGTTGGTGCGGCGGTAAAAGATGATGAGTATGTCCAACGTAACAATGCAGGCGTCGTAGACAAACGGCAGTACAAACTCGGGTACAAACCAGCGGAATTGCCAGTTGCAAATGCCCAGTTCCAATGCAACGGCAAGAAGTGTTGCAATGAAAATGTTGCGTCGCATAATATTGACAAACTTCATTTTGTTGTTGATGGGCGACATCACACCGAATATTGCCAGGATTACGGCAAGGCAGACGTAGTAGCACCACAGGTGGTTTGGCGTAAGAAGCAGATTGAGCGCAATGGATATTGCGGCAATTACAAGCAGAATTTTGTTAAATTTGTGCTTGAAAAAGGGCACGTAGGTGTTGAGTGTAAGCGTGGGGTAGGTTACTTTTTTGTCCTCGGCGGTGTAGACGGCGCAATTGTCGTTGTCGTTTGCGGGGTCGAGGTAACTGCCGCACAGAGGGCAGTTTGTTTGTTGATGGTGTACGTTTACTTTACATTTGGTGCAGTATTTCATTCTTTGTCCTCCCAAATGTCGCTTTCCACGGCGATGTCAATGCCTGCTTCGGCAAGTTTGCGGAAGAAGTACATTTCGCAGTCGCGTTCCACAAAGGGGGAAGTCATGCTTATTACGCAGGTGTCGTTGTAGGTGGCAACGGCAAAGTTGTTGGTTTTTTTTGCAGGCTTGCCCAGCATAAAGTCGTAGCGAAGTACAAGGTCGTCAAATTGTTTAGGTGCCTTTACTACGCCCAGGTTGCTCAGCGTGCTGCAATTTACCATGCCGTCGCCGCGCCCGGAAACAATGCAGCCAAGCACAAAACGCTTGACCGCAAGGGGAACAATTTTGAGTAAGGGGCTGTTGCCGTTGTTGTAGTTGAAACTTACCATTCCGCGGAAGTAGTCGTCGGTCATTTGTTCTTCCGTTTGTTTGCGGATGTCGTCGATTACTTCGTCGATGTCATTTTGTCCGTTGTATTGGTAAAAGATGTAACTACTGAAGTTGCGGATGGTTTCCATGTCGTAAATTCGCCGCAGGTTTACTGGGATAAGTACGCGGATGGGCGGATTTTCGGGTGAGTTGGTAACAGCCGCAAGACGGTTGAGTGCCATAAGTTGCACCGCGCCGAGATATTCCGTAACGGTGGCGTTGTGTTGTTTTGCAACGGATTTAAGTTGGCTTGCGCTCATTACTCCGCGTACCGTGACGTACTTGCCGCCGCGTTGGAGCGTGCCGTTCAACTTTTTGCTTTTTACGGGCTTGGGGCATGGCGGCGGATTTTTTTTGACTGTGACGGCAGCGAAGTTGTCGCGGATTTCCTCAAGCGACGGTATGTCGCGGTAGTCGAAACAGTTGGTGCAGTCGATTTTGTATCCGAGCCGTTGGAAGTAGCGGCGGAGCAGCGAGTTGAGAAAAATTATGCCGCCCGTACCGTCGGTTGCCGAGTGAAAAAACTCGACGGAAATCTGGTTGCCGATGTAGTTTACGCGTATCTGACTGCGGCGGCTGTCCACCTTCATGGGGCGACCGGGCACCTTGGTTTGCGGTTTGACTGTGATGGGAATTGTCGGTCTGTCGATAAACGGCCAGAAAAAGCCGTTCTTCACGCTGCCGCAAATGGTGGGAAAACGCGCTGCAATGTCGTTGACGGCGTACTGCAATTCCACGGGGTCAACGGGGTCGCGAAGAAGAGCGGACACGCGAAAAATGCTGATGCTTTCGCCCCGTGCCACAAGCGGGTACATCAGTGCGGCGTTGTCCAGTTTGTACCATTTTTTGTTGTCGCGTTGCAAGTTGGCAATGGCGGCAAGTTTCTGCGCAAGTTTAACCTCTTCGGGAATTTTGGCTTCGCGGTCGGCGGTGCGTTTTGCGCGTGCTGCCGCAGCCTGACTTGCGGCAAGTTGTCTTGCCTGTTGCTTTTGCGCTTTCTTTGCCTGCCCGGTTTCGGCCGGCGACGACGTGGTGCTGCCGTTTTCGGCAATTTGCGCTTCGTCGGTGTTTGTTGTTTTTTTGTCTTGTTCTGTTGTCATTTTATGTTAACCTTTTTTTCGGTCTTTTTGCAAGCGTAAACTTGTTTCTTTGTATTGTAACACATTTCTCGTTTTTTTACTACTGTTTTGCGCCTTTGTCTTTTTTGCACGGCGGACAAAAACCCGTAACGGCAGTAGTATTGTACGATTGTAAGGTCTTGTTTGGTCAGATCCTGCGTGTAAAACCGCCGACTATGACGAAATTTGTAGTTTTATAAAGTACTATTACACGCATAGTATGTCAAAATCAAGCTGTTTTGCATTGAAAAAATACAAATTGGCTGAAATTGCCTGTAAAAAGGGCGCTAATGGCGCAAAACGAAAAATATGTACAAATCCGCGTATAGTGTAGCAAGTCTTGTCGCAACAAACACGCAAGCGATTGACAACATCTCGTTAAAATAGTAAAATATAAATATTATATAGGCTTTCGTTACCTCGGCTGCGGCGTGCGAAAGTCCTGACAAAAGGAAGTAATTGTTTTGCTTAGTTTTCTGTCGGCTGTAACACGGGCTTTTTCGGAAGAACAGTTTGTGTGGGGCAACAATACATTCGGCTTTGTGTGGAATGTAAGTCACCCTGCGCTGGTAGTGTTCGGCTTCCCGATTTACATTTACGCGCTTTGCATAGTTACAGGTATGTGCCTGGCAATACTGATTGCAGGCAGATATTTCAAAAAACGCGGTTACGATCCGTATGACATTACGGTTTACGCCATTGCCATTATTCCTCTCGGCGTACTGGGCGCAAGGGCTTACGTGTACATTTTCCCGTGGGCGGGCAGTATTCCCGACTGGTCAACCTATTTCAATTTCCGCAGCGGCGGACTTGGCATTTACGGCGGTGTTATTGTAGGCTATGTTGTGGCATACGTGCTGAGTAAATGCAAGAAACAGGACTTCCGCATAATTGTAGACTGCATTTTGCCTGGCGTACTGCTTGCACAAAGTATCGGACGTTGGGGCAACTTCGCCAATCAGGAAGCCTTCGGTAATCTGATTACAACCGACTACTCGGCAATGCCCAACTTCTTCGAGGGTATCAACGGTGGCAAAGTGCACGGTTTCAACTTCCTGGCGGTGTGGATCGATCACACAAGTTCCGCGCTTGGCAGCGGTCAACCGGGGTGGTACCAGGCAACATTCTTCTACGAAAGTTTTTGTACGTTTGTCGGTTTCCTTATTTGTGTGTTGGTACTTGCCCGCAGCAAACGGTACAAACTGGGTTGGATTGCGGCTTTTTACGGAATCTACTACGGTATCGTTCGTCTTGTAATCGAAGGCATGCGCAGCGACAGCCTGTATCTGTACATCGGCACACTGGAAACGGACATCAAGATTTCGCAACTTGTGTCGGTGCTTACAATTACTTTCGGTTTGTGGACGCTGAGTAAAATTTACCGCAAACAACTGCATGCGCTGTACGGCAAAATGTTTACAAGCGAACGACAGGAAGTTTCCGTTTCGCGTTGGATTTTGTGCGCGCTTAGCGGCGTAAGCCTGGCTGTGGCGATAGTGATGTTTGTCCTCGGCGGCGAAAGTCGTCTGCTTGTCGGCATTGCACTGACCCTGCTTTCGGTGTACAGCGCGCTTGGCGTGTGGTCGCTGTGGGACAGACTGCAACTGTATTGCAGCGGTTGTGGCAAACGTTCCGCCGACATAAATGCCGCCGAAAGCGACTACGACAAACACCTTACGGCAACAATATGTTACAGCGTGGTTTTTGCGGTACTTGTGGGCGCAGGGCTGTTCAGCCTTATTCGTTGGGGCATCATGGACGGCATCCCCAACGGCGTGGTGCTGTTTGTGGTGCTGGGCGCACTGGCGGCGGCGATTGCGCTGTGGAAAATAGTGCCCGCTGCCAAGGAACTTACCAAGTCCGTGCCGGAACATATCGTGCTTAGCGTAAACTGTGATTGCGGCAAGACGACGGAAGTTAAACTCAACAAATTTTTGCTGTTTGTTTTTCCGCCGAAGGTTTACGTCGATTACGGCGTGGAAAACCTGCACGAATGGATAGACCCGGAAAAGGCAAAACCCGTTGCGGCTTGTGCGGACGGAGTGACGACGGAAAGTGACGGTCAGTCGGGCGACGGCAGTGCGGAAAGTCAAGGCGACAATGCCTCCGCCGACATTAGCGGCGACAGCGACATGCAAAACAACGCCGACGACAAACAACACAACAAAAGTAATTGACGTAGGCACATTGCCGACGACAAAAATAAAGGAAAAGGGCATGAGAAACTTAACTTTACTTACCGATTTTTACGAACTTACAATGATGTACGGCTACTGGAAGCACGGCAAACAGGATGAAATCGCAACATTTGACGTGTTTTTCCGTCCGTTTGACGAAAGCAACTTCTGTATTGCCGCAGGACTGGAACAAGCTGTGGAGTACATCGAAAGCATACACTTCGGCACGGAGGAAATCGAATATCTGCGCTCGACAAAGGCGTTCAGCGACGAATTTCTTGCGTGGCTTGCCGACTTCAGTTTTACAGGCACAATCAAGGCAATCCCCGAAGGCACGGTGGTGTTCCCCTACGAGCCGCTTATGACCGTAACCGCGCCTATTTGTCAGGCACAACTTCTGGAAGCGGCACTGCTTAACATCGTCAACTTCCAGACCCTTATCGCAACCAAGGCTCGCCGTATCTGCTATGCGGCGGCACCTGCAGGCGTGTTGGAATTCGGTCTGCGCCGCGCGCAGGGACCGGACGCAAGTATCTACGGCGCGCGCGCGGCTGTAATCGGCGGCTGCACAAGCACAAGCAACGTTCTTTGCGCCAAGATGTTCGGTTTGCCGCCCAAGGGAACCCACGCGCACAGTTGGGTGATGAGTTTCCCGACGGAACTGGATGCCTTTATGGCTTACGCCGACACCTATCCGGACAACTGCCTGTTGCTTGTGGACACCTACGACACGCTTAACAGCGGTGTGCCAAATGCAATCAAAGTGTTTGACTACCTCAAAAAGAAGGGCTACAAGCCCCTCGGCATTCGTCTTGACAGCGGCGACCTTGCCTACCTGTCCAAGCGTGCGCGTAAGATGCTGGACAACGCAGGACACGCCGACTGCAAGATTTTTGCAAGCAGCGACATTGACGAGTATGTGCTGGAATCGCTTAAACAACAGGATGCCAGAATCGACATTTACGGCGTAGGCACTCGCATGATAACAAGCAACAACACACCAAGCCTTGGCGGCGTGTACAAACTTGCAAACGTACGCATTGACGGAGTGGACTATCCCAAGATGAAGATTTCCGACAACCCGGTCAAGATTACCAACCCCGGCAAAAAGACGGTGTATCGCCTTGTGGGGCGCGACACGGGCAAAGCCATTGCCGACCTTATCTGCCTTGAAAACGAAGTTATCGACGACAGCAAAAACATTGTCATTACCCACCCCGTGGAACGCTGGAAAACCAAGGAAGTTGTCAACTACGAAGCACGCAATCTGTACATCGACGTGTATGTGGACGGCAAACTGGTGTACAAGCCCAAGACGACATTTGAACTTGCCGCCGACTGCAAGGCAAGCCTTAATATGTTCTGGGAAGAGTATCTGCGTCTCAGCCAACCTCACAACTACAAGGTTGACCTGTCCGACAAACTGTACGAACTTAAACAGTCGCTTATCAAACAAGAAGTAAGCATGGTGAAAGAATGAAATTTCGCAAAGTATTTCGGGGATATGACCCCCGACAGGTAGACGAGTTTTTGAAAACTCAAAGTGAAAGCGACAAAATGGTGTTGCAAGCCACGCGAGAACGCGTCGACCAACTGATTGACGAAAACAAACGCCTCGGCGAGCAACTCAACAAGTACCGCAAGGACAGCGAAGCTATCGCGGCTGCCCTTGTGCAGTCGCAAAAACTTGCAAAACTGCTGAAAAACGACGCCGAAAAGTATTCCGAAGTGGTGCTGCTTCGCGCAAAACTGTTTTTTGCTGCGTGGCAGGCATATGCGCAAACGCTTGTTTCCACGCTAAGCCGTGAGGAACTTGCGCGATTCGACGAAATCAAGGACAAACTGGAAAAGTTGGTGTATGCCTACGACGGACGTAACATTGCAGGCGAAACGGCGGATCTCGCCTTGTCGGCGGACGGTGCGGCTACCAAACCGCAAACAAACGAATCGGCAAGTGACAACGGACAACACGCCGCAAGCACCGACAAGGTTGCAAACCCCGTCAAACGTATTCAGCAGGCGGCGGACGTTGTAATCGACCCGAAGGAACTTATCCACCCCGACAAAACACTGGAAGAAATCTGCGCCGACCTTGGGCTTACGGGCGGCGACAGCACGATACAACTTGACATGCCCAAAGGGGATGACTGACGATGTGGGACATCGTGTTGGACGCACTTGTCGACAGTGCGAAAACATTACCGTTTCTCTTAATCATTTACCTGTTTATCGAGTTTCTGGAAAGCAACAAACGCGCTCGCGACAAAACGGTAAAACTGCTTAACGGCAAATGCGCACCTCTTGTGGCAGGTGCCGTGGGCATTGTGCCGCAGTGCGGGTTTTCCGTAATGGCGACGGATTTGTATTTGCAAAACTACCTAAAAACGGGCACGTTGATTGCGTTTTTCGTGGCAACCAGCGACGAGGCGTTACCGTTGTTGCTTAGTAACGGCAAAACCGTCGGCGTGGTGTGGATTGTCGTACTTGTCAAAATCGTGTATGCCGTAATTCTCGGATACATAATAAACGCATTTGACAAACGTCCGCTTGCGGACACCTACGAAGTGCACGAAGAAGAGGGATGTTGCGGTCACGAACTCAACGAAGATGCCGTGCAGGCGGCGTGTAACGACGAGAAAAACTGCGACGAAGTGACAGATAACGGCGGCGACGAACATTCGCACGAACACAACCACGAAAAGGAACACGCGCACGGCAAGTTTGTCAAATTTCTTAACTTTGTCAAACATCCGCTGTTGCATACGACCAAAATCTTTGTGTATATATTTGTCGTCAATGCGGTGTTTGGCTTGTTGCTGTATTACTTTGAGCAGCCTATCACGCAATTTACGGCGAAACTCGGCGTATTCCAAAGTTTCTTTACCGCAGCGATAGGGCTTGTGCCGAACTGCGCAAGCAGCGTAATTCTTACGGGAATGTACGCCAGCGGCAACGGGAGCATTATCGGGTTGCCTGCGCTTCTGGCAGGGCTTGTGGCAAACAGCGGCATTGCGCTTGCGATTTTGTTCAAAAACAAGACCAACTTCAAACGCAATCTGCTTATTCTTGCAATTATGTACTTTGCCGGCGTTTTGTGCGGCATCGCATCCGAAGTTGTCTGCATGTTGCTGTAATTGCTGCGAATCTTTGACGAAAATAGCATATGTTTACACGAAAAAAGAAGTCCACAATAGTGAACTTCTTTTTTTTGTTGTTATTTACCGTGCGTTACCGTTGGCTTAGTACATGTCGCCCTGAGGTGCCGCCACAGGTTGTGCGGGTTCGGGGATGTCGCAAACGATGGATTCCGTCGTAAGCAGTGTGCCTGCAACGCTTGCCGCGTTTTGCAATGCGGAACGAGTAACCTTTGTGGGGTCAAGAATACCCTTTTCAATCATGTCGCCGTAGGTGTCGGTAAGCGCGTCGTAGCCGTAGTTCATGCTCTTCTTGGCAAGTACCTTGGCAACGATTACGCCGCCGTTTACGCCTGCGTTTTCGGCAATTTGCTTGATGGGTGCTTCCAGTGCCTTGCGAACAATCATTGCGCCGGTTTTTTCGTCGCCGCTGAGGCTGTTTACAAGTTTGTCAACTTCGGGGATTGCCGACAGCAGTGCAACGCCGCCGCCCGCAACGATACCTTCTTCGACGGCTGCGCGGGTTGCGTTGAGTGCGTCCTCGATACGAAGTTTGCGTTCCTTCATTTCCACTTCGGTTGCCGCGCCTACTGCGATTTGCGCTACGCCGCCTGCAAGTTTGGCAAGACGTTCCTGCAATTTTTCCTTGTCGTAGTCGCTGGTGGTTTCGGCAAGTTGGTTGCGGATTTGCGCCACGCGTTGCGCGATTGCGTCGGGTGTGCCTGCGCCTTCCACGATGATGGTGTTGTCTTTGTCAACCTTGACGCTCTTTGCGCGACCAAGCATGTTGATGTTGGCAGATTTGAGGTCAAGTCCAAGGTCCTCGGTGATTACCTGTCCGCCTGTCAGGATTGCGATATCCTCAAGCATAGCCTTTCTTCTGTCACCGAATCCGGGTGCCTTTACCGCAACACAGGTGAAGCTGCCGCGCAGTTTGTTGAGAATAAGAGTGGTGAGGGCTTCGCCTTCTACATCCTCGGCAATAATCAGCAGTTTACCGCCCGCCTTGACAACCTGTTCGAGAAGAGGCAAAATTTCCTGAATGGAACTGATCTTTTTGTCTGTGATAAGGATAAACGGATTGTCCAGTTCGGCAATCATTTTGTCGGTGTCCGTCACCATGTAGGGGCTTGCATAGCCGCGGTCGAATTGCATACCCTCGACGATGTTGAGTTCCGTCTTCATGGTTTTGCTTTCTTCTACGGTAATTACGCCGTCGTTGCCGACCTTTTCCATTGCCGCACTGATAAGTTCGCCGATGGTGTTGTCGCCTGCGGAGATGCTTGCAACCTGTGCGATTGCCTGTGCGCCTTGTACGGGCGTGCTGATTGTTTTGAGCTTGTTTACGCAAACTTCGACGGCCTTGTCGATACCTTTACGCAAAATGATGGGGTTTGCGCCTGCGGCAAGGTTTTTGTTGCCTTCTACGATGATTGCCTGCGCAAGTACAGCCGCCGTGGTGGTGCCGTCGCCTACAACGTCGTTCGTTTTGGTGCTGGCTTCCTTGATTATTTGCGCGCCCATGTTTTCAAACGGGTCTTTGAGTTCGATTTCCTTGGCAATGGACACGCCGTCATTGATTACCACGGGTGAACCGTACTTCTTTTCAAGTATAACGTTACGTCCCTTGGGACCGAGTGTGATTTTTACGGTATTTGCAAGTTGGCTTACGCCGCTTTCCAGTGCTCTGCGTGCGTCCTCGCCGTATTTGATTTGTTTAGCCATTTTGTGTTCCTCCTTACTCTACGATTGCAAGAATGTCGCTTTGTTTGACGATAGTTACTTCCTGACCGTCAATCTTGAATTGACTGCCGGCGTACTTGCTGTACAGCACTTTGTCGCCCGGTTTAACTACCATTACGACTTCCTTGCCGTCAATTACGCCGCCGTTGCCTACCGCGATTACTTCGGCAACTTCCTGTTTCTCCTGTGCGGCAGTGGGCAGGAAAATTCCTCCTACGCTTTGTTCTTTTTCTTCAAGTTTTTTGACTACGACTTTGTCAAAAAGTGGTTTCAATGTCATAAGTAACAATAACCTCCGATTTTTGATTTACCGTGCGGAAGCAGTGCTTTTGTCGTCGCTTTGTTCGTTTGTCGGCAGTGTGTTTACTGTGTATGTGCGCCTTGCCGAACGCGTGCCGAAACAACGATATTTACTTGTTAGCACTCTTCTGCCTCGACTGCTAACCCTATTATACTACGGTTTGAAAATTTGTCAAGCCTATTGGATATCTTTTTTTGAAAAATGAGTACACTTCGACAAAAATAGTGCAAATCCGACAACGAAAAAAAGTGTTGCATTTTACAATGTATATTGGTATAATAAAGAATATATTTTGTAGTTAAGCCGCGGTTGGGTTTGGGCTTTGCCTGCCGCGGAAAGGAGTTTTGCGTGAACAAGTGGGACAAGCGTTTTATGGAACTTACAAGGCAGGTTGCTTCGTGGTCCAGTTGCTTCAAAAGCGACAGACAGGTAGGCGCGGTCATCGTAAAAAACAAGCGAATTCTTACCACGGGTTACAATGGTGCACCCGAGGGGGTAAAAAGTTGTAAGGAACGCGGCGAATGTATGCGTATGCGTCTGGGGATTGCCAGCGGTACACGCCACGAGCTTTGCTATGCCGTGCATGCGGAACAGAACGCGATTATTCAGGCGGCGCGGCTCGGGACGGTGCTTGAAGGAGCAACGCTTTACTGCACGCACCAACCATGCGTGATTTGCGCGAAGATGATTATCAACGCGGGTATCAAACGCATTGTGTACGGCGAGGGCTACCCGGACGAGTTTGCGCTGGAACTTTTGCACGAAGCCGGCGTAGCGGTGGAACTGTACAAGGACTGACGGTTGGCGTAAGCAGACTCTCTGCGTCGTTACTTTCAGTGGATTTTGTTGCCGCCGAAACGACAAAAATATTGACGCCGAAACGACAAAAATATTGCCGTTGAAACGACAAAAATATTGCCGTTGAAACGACAAAAATGCAAAAAAAGTTCTTACAAACCTTCAACTACTTAAAAAAGCGACATTTTGAATAATACTATCTCACACATAGTATGTCAAAATGCCGCTATTTTTGTTTGTTACAGGCAGGTTTTGTCGGCAAAATATCGCATCGGAACGTCAAACGGGCTGAATGGACCTTTGTAGCCGTCATCGGCAAGTTTCTGTACGGCAAACGCACAATTTATCATTATCGCAGCGGTAAAATCGGCGTTGTTTGCAACCTTCAAGGTCGTTTCGGCCGAGTGGTATTTACCCGTCGCGTACACCTTGCCGCAGTGTGACATGTCGGCTTTGAGTGCGCGCACTTTCTGTTGCGAAACGAAATTTACTTCTGTTTCGTACCCGTCGAAGTAATCGGGCATGGTTGTGATTTGCCTCCTGATTGCTTCCTTGTCAACGTCGGCGCAGGCAACGAAGCATACCCGTCTGACCAGTTGTTGCGGCTTTGTTTGTCCGTTGAAAAATCGCTTGGAAGCGTTGTCGTAAGGCACGGTAAATTGTACGCCGTCCAGTACGCCGCGGATTGCCCGAAGCGCATTTCCGTGTCCCATGGATTGACCTTTGCCCCAGGTTGTGGCAACAGTGCCAAGCGGTGCAAATATGCCGCGGACAAGGGACAGTATCCCCGGGTCCCAACCGACGCACACAAGGGAAACGGTGTCCTGTTTTGTCTGCATTAGCAGACGCATGTAGTTGTCAGTTTCCGCGTGGTCATCGAAACAATCGACGGTGTTGAAGTTTGCGAAACAGCGGATATTTTCGCGAAGGTCGGCGTAACTGCCGAGTGCAAGCAGACACACGTCTATGTCCGTTGTCTTTGTCGCATCGTCGAAATTTGCCTGCAAAGGATTGTCGATTTTTCGTCGCGAAAAAATGCGTACAAGTCGCATGTCGTCACGTTGTCTGATTTGTTGTTCAAGGCTTTTGCCAAGGTTGCCGTAACCTGCGATTGCAACGTTTATCAATTAAAAATCTCCCTTAACGGCTTTGTATTAACGCAGCTTAACGCGATTGAAAAAATCGCTATTATGCATGGCAAACGTCGCGTAATAACGATGTCATACATCCGCATTGATGGTGGCGGCTGCGAATGAAACCCCGTCAAAAGTCCGCCACGTTTTTACTGCGTTTGTTAAATGATATTGCCCCTTTGCGCAACATATGCCGTCTGATGTGACCAAAAGTAATTTTTTAATGTGCAATTTCAATAGTTGTGTAAACTTTTTTTAATACGTGTGTAATTTTTTGTTGCAAATTACTTTATTTTTTTTACAAAAAGTAGTATTATATAAATATACAAAAGGGTTTCCGTGCGGGCAACTGACGGGCGCACCTTTCAAACTTAGTCAGGGTACCTACAAATGGTTGAATATATTGTCAAATTTTTTACAACGGGAGCAATCGACGAGATAGTGGCACGTGTGCTGACTGTCATTTTTGCAACCGTTGTTTATTATACCATCTTCTATTACAGCAAAAAACGCAAACTTATGCCGTTTGCATACATACTGGCGGTCATTGTTACCGCAGTGTTCGGGCTTAGTTTTCTGAAGACGGACAACATTGCGTTTTACGTGTGGTTTACTCTTTCAATGTGCATGGTGGCAAGTTTGTTATTTTTCGCTCATGACCTGCGCCACGATGTGTTCCACTTCAGTTGGAAGAAGCATTACGCCGAAAGCGGCCTTGCCAACGTCAGCGTTGACGACCTCAACAATTCGGTAAACGAGATTATCAAGGCTTGCCAACGCCTCAGTAAAACAGACACCGGCGCGCTTATCGTGCTGTGCGACAATATCCCGGGCGCCATTCTGGACAGCGGAATAAGGCTGGACGCGGAGATTACCGCTGACTTGTTGGAAACGATTTTCTTTCCCAAGACGGCTTTGCATGACGGCGCGGTAATCATTTCGGCGAACAAGGTGGTTGCGGCAGGGTGCTATTTGCCCCTTACGCAGGAAAACAACCTTCCGAGAGAGTTCGGCACACGACACCGCGCGGCAATAGGCGTCAGCGAAAGTTATCCCGACATTACGGCGATTGTCGTCAGCGAAGAAACGGGCATTATTTCCGCAATGAAGGACGGGCAAACCAAGCGTTATCTCGGCGCCGACCAGCTTCGTAGCATTATTGGCAGCGCAATGCGTCTGACCGACGAGGGCGAGCAAGACAACATCTGGGGGATAATCGAAGATGAAGAAATCTAACAAACAAAATTCGGCAGGACATTTCTTTAAGCATTACTTCGGTTTGCTGTGCCTTGCGTTTGTGTGCGGTCTGATGGCAGTGTTGCTTATCGGCTTTGTCGCAGGCGTGTAGGAATACAAAAAAAAGAAGTTTTAGTTGGGTTATTTCTTGGTCGATGATTTTTCTCGAAAGTGACGGCTAAGTTAACCCTTACTAAAAATTGTATTTTGAAGGATACGTAAGTCGTATCCTTTTTTATTTTAGTTGATTGGGTGTCGCGCAGAATCACTTTACACTTTAAGTTGTTTTGAATGTTCAAAAAATATTTATTAGTGATGGCAATGGAAAACCTATGGTTAGTTTATTTGTTACTAATTAGCGTGATATTTTTTTTGCTAAAATTTTTGACGAGTGTACTTCTGATATGTCATGTTGAGCGAAGCCGAAGGCGAAGTCGAAATTTCACGTTGTCGCGCAAATCATTTTGCTTTTCCTACTAAATAACTAACGACGTTTTCTTCTTTTTAGTAGGTGTACGCTCCGTGCTCCCCCGGAAGGGTACCACTCGTCTACAATTATGTCATTGCGGTAAAAGTCTTAGACGAAATGTCCCTTTCCAGGGGTTGCTCACACGCGCAACGCACCCCTTTTGTCGCTTGAAAGGCAGCGACATTTCCCCCATTTCATTGGGGGAATTTCCTTCGACTGCGCTCAGGATGACATAATTTCACGGCGGCATCCAGTCGAAATTATTTCAGAGAAATTGCGAAATCACTTTTTGCAATAAATTAACCCTATGCTTATTTATTGTTATGGAGCGATATCCGGAATACTTAATCGTTTAAGATAATCCCAAAACCCACACAAAGTTTTTGGAAAGGTGGGGCGCGGGGAGGGAAAACTTTTTTCAAAAAGTTTTCCCTCCCCGCAAAAAACTTCCCCTTAAAAATATACTATAAGTATGTATACGGCAAAATTCGGCGGAACAGCTACCGCTCCGCACAATCTGAAATATGTTTTAAGCCTGATTGACGACAACATGGGCGCGGTGGTTGTTTCGGCATGCGGCAGAAGTTTTGACGGCGACGAAAAAGTGACGGACTTGTTGAATTTGTTTTACGTAGCGCACGACGAAAGGGTCTGGCGAAAGATAGAAACAAAATATCGGCGGCTTGTGGAAATAAACGGAATAAATATAGATATCGACAAACTGCTTGCCGAGAAAAAACGAAATATGTGCGGCAACGACCGCGCGTATTGCCTTTCGGTAGGCGAAGAGTTGACTGCAAAGTGCGTGGCAGCGGCTACGGGACGAGAATATGTTGAAGCTGCGGATTTTATTTGTTTTGACGAGGGCGGTCGATTCGATTACCGCGAAACAAAACGTCGGGTCGAAACTCTTGCAAATCAAAAGTTTGTTGTCGGCGGTTTTTACGGTGGCAAACGTGGCGGAGGCCGTGCAACCTTCGAGCGCGGCGGCGGCGATATCAGCGGCGCGATTTTTGCGGTTTGGACGAGTGCGACATTGTACGAAAACTATACCGACGTTGACGGTGTGTGCGTGGCGAACCCCCGATGTGTGTTTTACCCGAAAGTCTTGCCACAGATTTCATACGGGCAGATGCGATTGCTTGGAAGCTGTGGCGCGGAAGTGCTTCATCCGTCTGCGGTGGACCTGCCGCAAAAGGCAGCGTTGCCTGTAGTTGTAAAAAATTTTTGGGGAAGTTGCGGCACGACAGTGTACAACTATCCGTGCGTTGACGATGTTGTGTCTGTTACCTGTCGCAAGACGGACGGGCTGTATGTAACTTCCGTTTTGCACAATCTTCCGGACATGGGTGCAAGGGCGATTGCCGACATTGCGCGAGATGTAAAAAACTGCGTTGCGCGTTGTGAATTGAGTCGTGACCTCTCAAAAATTTATGCTTCGCAAGACCTTACCGTCGAAACATACAACGCATTTTTCCAAGCGTAGTGCGGCTCTGTCGTAACGGCTTGACTTATGGACAAAATTGTACTACAATTTCGGTAGTGTCGGGCGCAGTCGCTGTCATATTTTACCCGGTCGTCAATTATTATCAAGTAATTTGAAACGGACTGACCTATGCGTTAAGACACTGTGAATACGCTAACAGCAAAACGGTGAAAAATGAAAGTACTTGTTGTCGGTGCCGGAATGGCAGGACTTACATATTCAATATTGGCGGCGCGGTGCGGTAACGACGTGACCGTTTGCGAACGCAATCCGCGCGTCGGGCGCAAAGTGGCAATGAGCGGCAACGGCAAGTGCAATATCGGCAACATGCATATTTCCGCAAGTGCTTACAATGCGCCTGTGTTTGTGCAGAAAATACTTGACATCGTTTCCGTCGAAAAATATCTTGATTTTCTTCATTCCGCAGGCATTTATACCTATGCCGACGAAAGCGGACGGCTGTACCCCGTGACTGACAGCGCGTCGTCGGTGGTGGACGTTCTGCGGTTTGAAGCGGCGCGACTCGGCGTGAAGATTCTGACGGATACGGAAATTGTAAAAATAGACGAACAAGGTAAGTTTGTCGCGGAAACGCGCGACGGACAAAAAGTATATTGCGACAAAGTAATTGTCGCCTGCGGTAGTAAAAGCCAGGCGGACGAAACAAACCTTGCCTCGCTTGTCGGACGGCAGTATCTTACGGCAATGTCGCCGTCGCTTACGCCCGTGCGTGTAAAAAATATGAACGGGACATTGAACGGCGTGCGCAATCGCGCCAAAGTAACACTATTTGCCGACGGCACAAAAGTGGCAGAAGAACACGGCGAAGTGCAATTTAAGGATTACGGTCTGTCGGGCGTGTGCGTGTTCAACTTGTCTGCACTTATTGCCCGCGACATTGTTCGCGGTGAAAAGCACGGATACAAATTTGTTGTAGACGTGGTGCCGGACATCGAGGAATCGGACCTTACAAAAATAATTGCAAAAAACATTGCCCGCGGCCATGAAGATCCGCTTGTCGGGCTTGTGAAAAATCGGGTTGCAGACTACGTGAAAAAACAACAAAAGACTGCCTCGGACGACCTTGCAAAAGCCTACGCGCACATGGTCAAAAATTTGACGTTCATTTTTGACAAATTGCTTGACTACTCATTAAGTCAAGTGACGGCAGGCGGCGTAAATCTCGCTTTTGTAGATGATGAAACGCTTTGTTTGCCAAACGGCATCTCAGTTTTGGGTGAAGCATTGGACGTTGACGGACAGTGCGGCGGTTTCAATCTTCAGTTTGCGGCAAGTTCCGCATTGTATCTGTTTGACGGCAAATTGTAAGCAAAAAATCAATACGTATACAAAATTTAATTACAAAAGAATGAACACACAAATCTGCTGTGCGATTTTACGGTAACAAAAAATGTCTGTATTTTTAACAAAACCATTCAATATTCCGCTTGGACAAAAGGACAAGGCAACACAGATAGTTTGTGCTAAGTGCGGTTTGTCCGAACGTGAAATAATCAGCATCAAACTACACAAACAAAGCGTAGACGCCCGTGACAAATCGGATGTCCATTTTGTATGTTCATTTTTAATTGACGTCAAAAAAACTTTCGTTCGCAATGCAACGCCGTATGTTTTGCCAACCGACGTTTTGCAAAACATCGTGCCGGACAAGGCACTTTACGGCAAACATGCGGTAGTTGTCGGCAGTGGTCCGGCAGGGCTGTTTGCCGCGTTGTATCTTGCAAAAAGCGGATTCAGAGTGACCGTTGTGGAAAAAGGCTCGGACGTTGCCGAACGCAAACAAGCCGTTGAAATATTTTTCTGCGGCGGCGAATTTAACACCAAAACCAACGTTCAGTTCGGTTTGGGAGGTGCAGGCACGTTTTCCGACGGTAAACTGACGACGGGTATTTCGTCGCCATTTACCTACACGGTGTTTAGTCAGTTTGTGCGAAGCGGCGCGCCTGAGGATATTATGTACGACGCATTGCCGCACATCGGCACTGACAAACTTGTTGGCGTAGTGGCAAATCTTCGCGACGAGATAGGGCACTCCGGCGGTGAGTTTATGTTTGACACATCGTTTGATGACTTTGCGGTCGCCTCGGACGGTTCGGTGTGCGCCGCGGTAGTTACGGGCAAAAACAATGTTTCACGCACGCTTGCCTGTGATTGCGTATGCCTGTGCACGGGACATTCGGCTCGTGACGTGTTCGATCTGCTTCTCGACAAAAACGTTTCGCTTTCGTTCAAGTCGTTTGCCGTAGGACTTCGCGTGGAGCATACTCGAGCATTTATCGACAATGCGCAGTATGGTCTGGCGGCAACGCATCGCGACCTGTCGGCGGCAAGTTACAAATTGGTACACAACGGCGAAAAACACAGTTGCTATTCATTCTGTATGTGCCCGGGCGGCGTGGTGGTTGCAGGCAATTCCGAACCCGAGTCTGTTGTCGTAAACGGCATGAGCAACTACGCCCGAAACGCGGCAAACAGCAACAGCGCGCTTGTGGTAACCGTCGGCGCGGACGACATCGAGCGTTACGGCTTCGGTCGCGACGTGTTGTCGGGCGTGCGCTTCCAGCGTGACCTGGAACGTCGCGCGTTTGTCCTTGGCGGAGGCAATTACGTTGCGCCATGCCAGAATGTAACCGATTTTGTTGCAAATCGTCCGACGACGGCATTCGACATTACCCCATCCTATCCTCGCGGCGTGCGCTCGGCAAACCTGCGCGACTTTTTCCCGTCGGATATTTCCGACAGCATTGCCGAGGCACTGACTGTGTTCGACCGAAAAATTCGCGGTTTCGGCTCGTCGGGCGTGCTTACCGCCGTCGAGTCGCGCACATCGTCCCCCGTGCGGATACTACGCGCCGAAAACTTTGAAAGCAGCGTTGCAAACCTGTACCCGATCGGCGAAGGCGCAGGTTACGCAGGCGGCATAGTTTCTTCAGCGGTTGACGGCTTGCGCGTCGCGACAAAAATCGTGGAAAAATTCCGCGTGCGCAGTTAGGACAGAGTGACTCGGATGTTCCCGAAATCAACGTTGTTGCAGGTGTGCCTGCCGTGGTTGTGCGCAAGACAAAGACAACCTTGACTACATAAACGTGTGGAAAAGCTGCGCATGCAACGAAGTACCGCCGTCTGCACGGAAGAAAAACGAGCAAAAGTTATAATTGTCTTGTCGAAAGACTTTTGCTACGGAATTGAATGCGACTTATTTTTACAACAGCGATACCGACAACAAATTAGTTTCAATAAAAAATGCGACTACGGAATAAATCCATAGCCGCTTTTTTTATTTTCACTTTTGCATATTTACTGCAACTTTATTGTGACGTGCAAAAACTTTTGCTTTGCGTTGTGGTGCCTTTTACTGCAACGGCAATGTGTGCTTAAAACCTGCAATTCGGCTTAAATACCCGAAAGCAGTGCGCTCATGAAGTCGCTTACCGGTACGCTTTGCCAGAAGTCCATACATTCGGCTTTTTCTGCGTCGGTGTCGTGCGTCAGATTGAAAAACTGCTGTGCAGTGCAATCGCTGCCCGTCACACTGAGTGCGGCGCGGTAGGTGTAGTAGCCTTCGATGTTGCACTGGAATGTGTTGCCGTTGTGCGTTATGCTGTGCGCCGACGGATTAACGCAGGTCAGTATGCGCAATTTGTATTCGTTTTGCGTGCGCGTGTCACCCTCGCCGATGTCCATAATGTTGCTGTTTACCAGGTCGCCGATTGTCAGCCCCGTCATGATTTTTTCAATGCCGCTGTTGCCGCTTGCGTCCTTTTCGCTGATTTCCGAAATGGTCATGTTGGCAATCTTGCCGTACACGCCGACGATTTCCGTCTTGTCGGTTGCGCTTTCGTGCCAGTGAGCAGTGGTTGAGTGTCCGCTTTCGGTGCAGTTTTCAACGTATTGATAGTTCATTACCGTGCCCATTTTTACGTTGTTGATGTCTGTTCCGAGGTCGTTTATGTTGCTGTCTGCAAGCGCGGCAAGTATGGCGTTCCCGTCGGTATCGATTACGTCGCTTAGTTTAAGCGTTTCAACCGCGTTGCCAAGTTCGTTGATTTTCTTGTCCTTAAGCGTAACAAGTATCTTCGGACTGGCCGTCGTTACGTCTATTACATCGCCAAGCACAAGGTTGTCGGCAACAGTGCCGAGGCTACCTACCTTTTCGCCGGCAAGGCGTCTAAGCAGTTTGTTGCTTGTTTCGTCTATGGTAATAACGTCGCCCAGCGTAATTTCGTTTATGCCTTCGCCCAGTTTGCCGATTTTCGTGTTGCGCAGTGCCCACAGCGGTTTTTGTCCTTCGGTGATGTTCAGTACGTCGCCGAGGGTCAGGCTTTCGATTTTTGCGTTTATTTTGTCGCCGTTGCTAAGTTCGCGCACGGTAAGCGATGCCATGGAGCCGATAATGCCGCTTGTTTCGGCGTTATCCTTGTTCCACACGTAGTCGAAGCAGTCGCTTGTGTGGGTGACGTCGGTATGCCCGCTGTTGCTGCAGGTAAGTTTCGCCTTGTACCATTTGTCGCCGTCGGCCTTGATGTACCCTGAGCCGTCTGTCATAACGTCTGTCGTCGCGCCGTAGGCTGTGTAGCCGTCGGTGGCACTTTCTGTGCGTTTGTAGCCTACAAGTTCGCCTACGCGGATATCGTACAGGCTTTCGGCGTTCATTACTTCCTTGACGGTAAGACCCGCAACGCTTGCAACGATTCCTTCGGCATACACAATGCTGCCGCTGTCGTCCGTGATGTACCACTCGTCCTTTTCTGCGTCGTACTTGTAGCCCATTATGTTGCCGAGCTTGGTGGTTTCCATCAGTTTGTTTACGTCCAGTTCGCCGTTGTCGTTTACCAGGTCGGCGATAGTGGTGTCACCGAAAATATTGTTGATTTCCTCGCTTGCGGTGACGACTTCCGTAACTTTCAGTTTGCCCGTTTCTTCAAGCGAGCCGCCGGCTTTCAGTTCAAAAAATAATTTGTTGGCTTTGAATGCCGTCATTGTTTTGCCGAGTAACGACCTTGCCGAGCGCGTACAACAATTTGTTGTCGTCGGTCTTTTCGGCGGGAAATACGTCGCTGACCAGTTCCGCAAGTTTGATGTCGGCAAAGACCGTTTCTATGCCGTTTTCGCCGACGAGGTCAAACAGCGAAAAACCGTCAAGTTTGTCTACTGTCGCTTGGTCGATTTTTTTGTTGCCGTCGTCCGTCTTGCCGAACAGGTTGATTATTTCCGTAAGCGCGCTTACTTTTATTTGCTTAAACGCGTTGTTTACGCCGTTTTCGGAATTGAAGTATTCCGCAACGGGGATTTTGTAAACGCTGTCCGGAACGGTGGTGCCGAACACTTTGTCGAGGTCAAGTCCCGTGGTGGCGCAAAACATACCAAGCGAAAAATATTCGCCCTCGCCTGCGGCACACTCTTCGATTATCTTTTTGCCATTGTCGTCAAGGGCAATGTTGCCGTCGGCGTCTGTCTTGTAGCGGTAGAATTTACCTTGGGTACTGAACGCGTCGCGCACCTTGTTGAATATGCTCATAAATGACAACTTGCCGATGTCGCCAAGCGTTTCGGAAGCGGTGCCGCCCGTAAGTGTGTCGGGCGTTACAGTGGCTACCGCAACGAACACCGCGCCGAAAACGGCGACAATGCCGAACAGTACGCCCAAAATAAAAGCAAATATTTTCATAATGAAACTCTCCTTGTGTTTGTTCAGCCGCGGTTGCGGCGTGTTGTATTGATTGTCGCTATTACGCAAGCGGTGCATTTTGTTTGCGATTGTCCGTCGCCTTGCAATAGAAGTTTACAAACATTCTTGTCCATGCACCGTGTAGCGTATGACGAAAAATAGATTGTCCCGCTCGGAAAAACTATTTTTGCTCTTTGCCCATGCCTTGCGGAATGAAACTGTCAAAGATGATATTGTCGAAATAGTCATGCAGGCGGTCGTATTCTTCCTGACTGCGCACCGTCCAGCAAATGATAGGAATTTTTTTGCCGAATTTCGCTACTGCTTTGTTTGTGGTAAGGGTGGCGGCGTCATATGCGATAAATTGACTTCCGTTCCACTTGCACAGTTTAAGTCGGCTGAGCAGCCATTTGCGGAAGCGGCTCATTTTTGCGTCGTCGTACATGCAACTAAGCGTGCCGCGTATTACTTCGGGCGCATGCTTCTTGAACCAGCGTATGATAAGCGGATTGAATGATTCCACGCAGTAGTTGCCCTTGTAGGTCTTCAACATATCGTAGGTTTTCTGTTCCACTTCGCCGATGTTTGCGTGCGACTTGATTTCCACAATCAGGTTTGCGCCGTTTGCCGCCTGCAAAAACTCCTCAAAAGTGGGGATTTGACAATCGGTACCGATAAGGCGCATTTTGCGCAGTTCCTCAAAGGTGCAATCTGACAGAACGCCGTGTACGCCCGTCATGCGGTCAAGGGTGTCGTCGTGGAATACGACAAGCACTCCGTCCTTTGTCATCTGTACGTCCGTTTCGATTCCGTATCCGCTTTGCGAAGCGCGCGTAAATGCAGGAATGGAGTTTTCCGGTATGCCTGCATTGTTGTCAAACAAGCCGCGATGCGCCACAAATATATCTGTCAGCCATTTGTAATCGTTGTTAATCATAGTGTACTCCTTCAAAGTCGTTTGGCGTTTTTTTTCTGCCGGACAAATGCGCGAGCGTTGTTTTGTCGCAATGTAGCGTCAGGCAATTTTCGACTTATGTTTTACCGTACTGTGTGAAAGTTGAACAAGCCTTTAATCAGTAACTTAAAGACAAATTTTTTGCCGTGCAATGTTTTGTGTTTTTCGGTCGTTTCTGTTGTCAGTCACGCTTAGGAAAGAAACGCTTGTGCGCAACGACACTTTCACAAATATATTATATAAGTATTTGTTTTTTTTGGCAAGATGTTTAACCTAAAAAAGAGTAAACTTTCGTGGACAAAATCGTTGTTTTTTGATATAATCTATCTGTAAAAATTTGCACCAAAGTCGGTTTGGCAAAGGTAGCCCGTCATGACTACCGCTACACACCGTAAACCGACGGCACGAAGGAGTACCACTTGTCGCAACAAAATACACGAAACTTTTGCATAATAGCGCACATCGACCACGGTAAAAGCACTCTTGCCGACCGCCTTATGGAAGTGACGGGCACCGTCGCCAAACGCGATATGGAAGCGCAACTGCTGGACAGCATGGACATCGAGCGCGAACGCGGAATCACCATCAAACTTACGCCCGTACGCATGAAGTACGAAAAAGGCGGCGTCGAGTACACGCTGAACCTTATCGACACCCCTGGACACGTGGACTTCAACTACGAAGTGTCGCGCAGTCTTGCCGCATGCGAGGGTGCGTTGCTTGTGGTGGACGCAAGCCAGGGTGTAGAAGCGCAAACTCTTGCCAACTGCTATCTTGCACTGGAAAACGACCTGGAAATCATTCCCGTAATTAACAAAATAGACCTGCCGAGTGCAGATATCCCTGCCTGTCAGCAGGAAATTGCCGACGCAATCGGTCTGGACGCAACAAACGCGCCCCTTGTTTCCGCAAAGGAAGGGCTCAACATCACCGACGTGCTTGACGCCGTGGTGGATCTTGTGCCTGCGCCGAAAGGTAACGAGACCGCGCCTCTTAAAGCACTTATTTTCGACTGTCAGTACGACAACTACAAGGGCGTGATTATTTTCGTGCGCATTGTTGACGGCTCGGTAAAGGTTGGCGACTCAATCAGGATGTTTGAAACGGCAGGCAAAACTTTCGACGTGACGGAAGTAGGGTACTTCGAGCCGCAAATGAAGTCCGCACCCTGTCTTGCGGCAGGCGACGTCGGCTACGTATGCGCCAGTATCAAGACGGTGTGTGACACCAAAGTCGGCGACACCATGACAAACGCCGCAAACCCCTGTGCAAAACCCCTGCACGGCTACAAGGAAGTAAAGCCGATGGTTTTCTGCGGCATATTCCCTGCGGACGGTAGCAAATACAACGACCTGAAAGACGCTCTCGAGAAATTGCAACTTAACGACGCAAGTCTGATGTACGAGCCGGACACGTCCGTCGCGCTGGGCTTCGGTTTCCGTTGCGGTTTTTTGGGACTCTTGCATATGGAAATTATTCAGGAACGCCTGGAGCGCGAGTTTGACCTCGATCTTGTTACCACCGCGCCGAGCGTAAGTTACAAGGTGTGTCTGACCGACGGCACCGAACAGATGATCGACAACCCGACCAAACTGCCGCCTGTAAGCAGTATCGAACACATCGAGGAACCCATCGTTCACGCCGAAGTGTTTACCCCGCCGGAGTATGTCGGCGACGTAATGGGGTTGTGCCAGGACAAACGCGGTGTGTTTATCGACATGACCTATCTCGACACCAAGCGCGTCAAGCTGACATACGAAATTCCTCTCAACGAAATTATTTACAACTTTTTCGACACGCTTAAGTCGCGTACACGCGGCTACGCCAGCCTTGACTACGAAATAGAAGGCTATCGCACGGGCAAACTTGTGCGAATGGACATTTTACTTAACGGCGAAGTGTGCGACGCGCTGAGTATAATCGTAAATGAGGAACGCGCCTACGCACGCGGACGTCAGATGGCGGAAAAACTGAAAGACGCCATACCTCGCCAGATGTTCGAAATCCCCATTCAGGCGGCAATCGGCAACAAAATCATTGCGCGCGAAACGGTGAAGGCACTGCGCAAGGACGTACTTGCCAAGTGTTACGGCGGTGACATCACGCGTAAAAAGAAACTGCTGGAAAAGCAAAAAGAGGGCAAAAAACGTATGCGCCAGGTAGGCAGTGTGTCCGTACCCAGCGAAGCGTTTATGTCCATACTCAAAATCGACGAATAGTGTCGGCGTAGGTTAATTTCGCCAACATCAATATTTTTTTGCATCCGAGCGTGCACGATTAGAGTTACAGCCGTAAACTATTTTTGCTGTAAACTAATAGTGGTCAAGCCTCGGCTTGTGGCATCCTTTTGCCGCGCGAGCAAAAGACAGCATACAAAAACGGAGTTTTACATTGAATTTACAATCTTTGAACTCGGCGCAGATTGCGGCAGTAACCGCGCCGCTTAAACCTACGATAGTGCTTGCAGGCGCAGGCAGCGGAAAAACGCGCGTACTTACCAACAGAATATTGTACCTTATTCAGGAATGCGGCGTTTCGCCGTCGGAGATTCTGGCAATAACTTTTACCAACAAAGCCGCCAACGAAATGAAACGTCGTTTGTTCGAATTCAACGTCGGCGCAGGTTGGATGCACATCAGCACGATACACAGTTTTTGCGCGACGGTGCTGCGCTACGAGGCAAATAGTTTTGACCGCAACAGCAACTTTACCATCTACGCCGAGGACGAAAAAAAATCGGTAATCAAAAAAATCGTCAGGGACGCCTTTGACGATAGCGACGCCAAGGTGGTTGACGGATTTTGTGACAGCATAAGCGACATCAAAAACAAGGCGCCGGAACTGCTTGACGGCGATCTTAACGCCCTTAGCCGCAACGATGAGTACCTGAGCGCGGAAATCGAACGTTTGCAAAGCCTTGCTTCGGCGCAAAGCAATGCCGAAGTGGTAAAAATAATTGAAACTTACAACAAAAAAATGGCGGAAAACAACGCCCTTGACTTTGACGATCTGCTGTACTACGTGTACAAGTTGTTTGCCAATTCGCCGGAGATACTGGAAAAGTATCGAGAACGCTACAAGTACATACTTATCGACGAGTTTCAGGATACCAACAAAGTGCAGTACAACATCTTCAGGATGCTTGGCGAAAAGTACGGCAATATTTTTGTAGTGGGTGACGACGACCAGAGTATTTACAGTTGGCGCGGTGCGGAAGCCAACAACCTGAAGAAGTTTCAGCGCGACTTTCCCGATTGTCAGGTGTTCAAGTTGGAACAAAACTACCGCAGCACCAAGGCAATACTGGACGTTGCAAACCAAATTATTTCTCTTAACACGGGACGTTTCGAAAAGGTTCTGTGGACGGAAAACGAACAGGGCGTAAAGCCGCAACTGTACGCCGCCTACAACGAAGCCGACGAAGCGTACTTTGTAGTGGAACAAATAAAGGGGCTCAGGGCGGTGGCGCGTAACGGCAGGTGGAAGGACTTCGCCATACTTATGCGTATCAACGCTTTGTCGCGCAGTTTCGAAGCGGAACTGACAAAAAATCGCATTCCGTACAAGGTGTTTGGCGGTTTCAAGTTCTTTGAGCGCAAGGAAATCAAGGACGTGTTGTCCTACATGCGCCTTGTGGTAAACCCTAACGATACCGAAGCGTTTATACGTGCGCTCAACGTGCCGAGACGGCGCGGTATTGGCGACACTACGATAAAGAAGCTACTGGATTTGTCGGCGGACAGGGGGTTGTCGGTGTTGGAATTTGTGTCCGACGAACGCAATCTGCTGGACGACTTCAACCGTCCCACGCGAGAAAAACTGACGGATTTTTACAAAATTGTCGAACAGTTGGATGCGCTTGCCGGGACAAATTCCGTCAAGGTGTTTACGCACGCCATGTTGGATTTACTGGAATTTCGCCAGGTGCTGCTTGACGCAGACGAAGAGGAACGCGCGCTGAACATCGACGAATTCGAACAGTCGGTAATCGACTTTGAAAAAGTGCAACCAAACGCGACTCTCGGAGACTACCTGCAATCGGTAACGCTGGCAAGCGACATCGACGAGGACAGCGAAGCCGACTACGTAAGCGTTGCCACAATTCACGCCGTAAAGGGACTGGAATTTAAGAATGTGTTTGTAATCGGGCTGGAAGACGGCATTTTCCCGACGTCCCGCGCGACATACAACGCCGAAACGATGCAGGAAGAACGCCGCCTGATGTACGTGGCGGTGACGCGCGCCGAACAGCGTTTGTATCTTACACGCGCACGCACCCGCTTTTTGTGGGGACAGCGCAAAGACACAATGGAAAGCAGGTATTTTTCCGAAATCAAGCGTATGCAAACGCCGCCGAGACCTGCCGCGACAGAACGTCAACTGGCGGACGACAGTTTTCTTGATCGCCTTAACAATCGTGAACCGCGCCCGAGTGCCGCGCCAAACCCCGGCAAGACCAAGGCGCAGGTTGGCAACTTCAAGCCGGGCATGAAAGTGGAACACGCGATGTTCGGCAAAGGAATTATTTTGCGCATTGCGGGCGACGTGGTGGATGTGGCGTTTGATACGGTCGGCAAAAAGTCGCTTATGATTAAGTTTGCGCCGCTCAAGATACTTGAGTAAGCAGCCAAAGAAGCACGCTATTGTGTGCCGTGTACCCACTAATAGTAAATAAGTTGTGGGCTTACAACGTACCGTAATGTCATACCGACCGAAGCGACCGTTTTTGTCGCGTAGCGGAGCGTATCTCGCGGAAGCGCCCTTGTTAAATGGGCGCCGAAGTGCGGAAGTTGGTGTATGGGTTCTGCCGAGGAATTGCCATACGTGCGAACGCGTGCTCGCTCGCTTCACTTCGGGCATTGAGATATAATGGTAGGTAGCCTACCCAGCCGCGCCCTCGTTCAGATGTCGCCGTAGGGCAACACCTCGCTACCCCGAATAAAGCAAGTTAACTGTTTGTAACTTACTTACCTACTTCAAGTATGCTAACTTCGGCGGACGTAATTGTAACGGAACGTGCAAAGCCGTTTTCTTTGTCTACATTGGTGTAATACCCCCGCAGCGCCGCTACCCCGACCGCCCACCCCTCATGGTCAAGGGCATTTTATTGGCTAAGGCATAAGAATGCCTTTCGTTCTAACATGTCATTGCGAGGCACAAAGTACCGTGGCAATCCCCCGAAAGGGTACCTTGTATATGCTTTGCGTAAAACAATGTCACCCCGAAATACAGTGGTATCTGTGTTTTGCCACATCGAATAAGTGCCTTTGTCCGCATGACCGTCGGCGCAGTCGGCGACGGCCTACATAGAAAAACGTGCACAAAACTTATTTCTTGCGGTGGTGGCGATTGAATCGATTTTAAGCAGTCAAACAAGTCGCAAACGGTCAGCCAACTATATTGTGAGGCGAAGTATCGACGTAAACGTATTTGAGCAGAGCCGATAACATTATATTGTTGACAAGTTTTTTTTACGGGTGGCGAGGTGTTACCCTACAGCGACATCTGAACGAGGGC
>UMHM01091908.1_pt1 | contig 27788 bp, 22 predicted proteins | sample 1965501 | NCBI WGS metagenome assembly UMHM01 (sample SAMEA4836095, study PRJEB28245) | human gut metagenome | biome: gut microbiome; material: fecal sample | place: Denmark | collected 2008
ATAAGTTTTGATATCTTTTTATAAGTTCATTTCTTGCTTCAATATCACCACTTCTTATTTTTTCAAATAGTAAAGTTTCTTCTTCTCTAGATGGCATTTTATAATCTTTTATGTCTTCTAAAGAAGAACGAATATTTTCTCTCTTTACCATATAACCCCCATTAACGCATATATTATATCATAAATGATACAAGAAGTCAAAACAAATATTAAAAAAAAAGAACTACAATTCTTTAGTTTTATATTAATTATTAAAGAATTACGTTCTTTTTTTACTTTATTTATATATAAAATGTGGTTTTTTCGTAGGTACAAGTGTTGCTTCTGATTCTTTTGAACTTAGATTATATGTTTTAATAATTCTATTACGTTTTAACTTTCTAAGTGCTTTCGATTCGATTTGTCTAATTCTTTCACGAGTAACATTAAATCTTTTACCTACTTCTTCTAATGTATATTCTTTTCCATCAACAAAGCCAAATCTTAAAGCTATAACTTGTGCTTCACGTTGCGTTAATACATCTCCTTCAAAAACAGCTTTTCTAAATTCTCTATAGAATGTTACATCTGTATAATCTATGTTTCTAGTACTTGGGTCTTCAATCATGTCTCCTAATTCAGTATCTTCTGGTTCTGATCCTGTTCCTTTTAATGGCGTTGCAAGTGATACTGGATTACTTATTAAAATTTGTAAACATTGTTCTACTTTATCAACTGGCATATCTAATATTTCTGATATTGTTTTCGCATTAGGTGTTTTACCGTATTGTTGTTCATATTTATCTATTGCTCTTTTTACTTTTTGAACTTGTTCATGTAGATGAACTGGTATTCTTATTGTTCTTGATGTATCTGCGATTGATCTTGTTATTGCTTGACGTATCCACCAAGTTGCATATGTACTAAACTTATATCCTTTAGTATAATCAAATTTTTCTGCTGCTTTCATTAAACCAATATTTCCTTCTTGAATTAAGTCTAAAAATGAAATATTTCTTCCTTGATAACGTTTAGCATGTGCGACTACAAGACGAAGGTTATGTTCTACTAAAGTTTTCTTAGCTTCTTCATCACCTTCCATAATTCTTTTTCCTAGTTCCACTTCTTGTTCTGGTGTTAATAATTCACTACTTAATTCTTTTAAATATGCTTTTACATCATCAGTTGGAGCCAGTGTATCATAACTATAATCTAATTCTTTTTCTGACTCTGATTTATCTTCATCTTCGTTGATTACTTTAGATTCTTTTATTTCTTTTCCTGATATCATTGAGTATGAAGTTAGCATTGCTCCTACTGTTTCATCACCTACTATGTCTAGTATTCCATCAAAATTTATAATTTCATCTAACATTTCTTTTAGTGGTTTTGAATTTTTAACTAATTCATTTGTATCATCTACACTTAGTAATATTTTCTTGTCCATTATAAATTTTACTAGATTTCTACAATTCTTTAATTGATTGTTTTTTCCAGCGACAAAGTTAGTATTTACGAAATCATTTATCATTTTTGTTTGTTCTTCAATTGATAACATATATTTCACCCCTTAAAAAAGTGCTAATATTATAGCACATTGTTATGTTCTTTGCAAGTTTTACTAATTATATTTGTTATTTGGTTTTAGTTTTAGTGTAGTTTGAGAATCTGATGCTTTTGGATCAAAAGATTTAAGTTCTCTATTATGTCTTAATTTTCTTAATGCTTTTGCTTCTATTTGTCTTACTCTTTCACGAGTTATTCCTAATTCTTTTCCTACATCTTCTAATGTATATAGTTTACCATCTCTAAATCCATTTCTTAATGATATAACGAAGCACTCACGATCTGTTAATGCTCCACTTTCAAATACTGCTTTTCTGAATTCTTCATAGAATATACTTTCTGAATAGTCTATATCACTAGAATTTGGATCTTCAATCATTTCTCCCAATTCTGTTTCATTTGAATCATCACCTGTAGCTTTTATTGGAGTAGATAGAGAAACTGGTGTGCTTGCTAGTATTTGTAATAGTTGTTCTACTTTATATTTTGAAATTCCTGTTATATTTGAAATTGTCTCTGCATTTGGTGTAACTCCATTTTCTGGTTCATAAATATCTATTGCTTTTTTTACTTTTTGAACTTGATCATGAAGATGAACAGGTATTCTTATTGTTCTTGATTTATCAGCAATTGATCTTGTTATTGCTTGACGTATCCACCATGTAGCATAAGTACTGAATTTATATCCCTTAGTATAATCAAATTTTTTAACAGCTGTTAGAAGTCCTAGATTTCCTTCTTGTATTAAATCTAAAAATGATAGATTTTTTCCTTTATAATGTTTGGCTATTGATACAACTAAACGTAAGTTAGATTCTGCTAGTATCTTTTCTGCTTCTTCATCGCCTTCGGCTATTCTTTTACCTAATTCTATTTCTTCTTCACCTGTTAATAATTCACTTGGTAATTCTCTTAAATAAACATGTGTATTATCTACGTATGCTAAAGTATTATAACTAAAGTCTAATTTTTTTTCTTCTTTTTTTTCTTCTGGTTCTTCTATCTTTATTTCTTTAATTTCTTTACCAGTAAACATAGAATGTGATGTTATCATTGCTTGTATAGTTGTATTACTAACTATATCCATAATACCTTCAATATCCATAATACCATCTAACATTTCTTTTAAAGATAGTGAATTTTTTACTAAATCACTAGTATCATCTATTGTTAAAGATATTCTATTTGCTTGAAGAAATTTTGCTAAGTTTCTACAATTTTTTAATTGATTAGATTTACCAACTAAAAAAGTTGAATCAGCGAATTCTTCTATCATTTTTATTTTTGTTTCTTTTGTAGCCATAATTTCCCCCTTATAAAAAACTTCAATATTATAACATATTACTTATTAAATTTCAACTTTTATGTTAAATAAAAAAAGAAGTTTAATAACTTCTAATTGCTTTGTTCTTTATATCTTCTTATAGAATCTTCTATAACTTTTAAAGCTTCATCTTTATTGTAGTATTCTCCAACTTCAACTTTTATATTTTGTAGTGATTTATAATTTTCAAAGAAGTTTTTAATTTCTTCTAGAATAAATTCAGATAAGTCTTTAAGCTCGTTTATTTCATTATATCTTGGATCTACATCAACTACAGAGATGATTTTATAGTCTTCAAAACCATTATCAATTAATTTTAAACACCCTACTACTCTTGCTGGTATAATACATCCTGGATAAGTAGGCTCAGTACCAATAACTAATATATCTAATGGATCTCCATCTTTAGCAAGTGTATTATCAATAAAACCATATTCTGCTGGATAAGCCATTGCTGAGTATAAAACTCTATCTAATTTGATCTTGCCATTCTTGATTTCAAATTTGTTTCTACTTCTATAAGGAATTTCTATTATAGCTTCTACTACGTTATTCATTTATTCACCATCCTAAAAGAAGTATAACATAAGACAACAAAAAAAGCCAACATTAGTTGACTACTTTGTTTCTTCTTTAGTAACTTTGATAGCTTCTTTACCTTTGTAATAACCACATTTTGTACAAGCTCTATGAGGAGCAACTACAGCACCACAATTAGTACAAGTAGTAACTGTTGGAGCAGTTTTCTTTAAATGTGTTCTTCTTTGTCTTTTAGCAGTTTTACTAATTCTTCTAAATGGTAAAGCACCAAATAAAGTAATGTCTAATCTCATTTTTATTCCTCCTTTTGTATCAGGTCGTAAAAATATATCTTTTTCACTTCGCTAAAGTATTTTCTCATAAAAAGATGAAAATATCAAGAGAATTTTAGTATTTTCTTATAAAATTTGTATAATTATTAGTATTTTGTTATAATTTTTGTGAGGGGGAATACTCTATGAAACTATTAGTTAGTGATTATGATGGCACTTTTAATGAAGATAATAAACTTTCTAAAATTAATAAGAATATAGATGCTGTTAAAAGGTTTATGGATAGTGGTAATATATTTGCTTTTGCGACTGGTAGAAATTATGATTCAATTAAAAAAGAAATTACTAAGTATCATATACCATATAATTATCTAATATGTAGTAATGGTAGTATAGTATTTGATAATAAAGATAGAGTGTTATTTCAAAACACTATTTTAGTAGACACTGTTAAAAAGACACTAAGATACTTAAATAAATTAGGATTTGTAAAGAGTTTAGAACTTCGTGATGCTTATGGTAGAAGTACTAGTGACTATAATAATGTATGTGAAATAGTTTGTACTTTGAAGTTTAAAAATTCTTTAGATGCAAGAATGGTAAGAGAAGAAATTGCTTTTTTAAATAGTTTTTCTTTTATGAATGTAATTATGTTTAAAGAAGAACTTGATAAAAAAGATGGTATATATGTGGTAAGTGGTATAGAAGAAATAGGAAAAGAAGATATTTATACTATAGGAGATGCTTCTAATGATAGAGGTATGCTTGAAGAATTCAATGGTTTTAAAATGCCCTACTCATATCCTGAGATAATGTTTAGTGAAGCAAGAATTGTAAGGTCAGTTAAGAGTTTGGTTAGAAAGATAGAAAGGAATCGTCATGAATAAAGTAATTGGTATAGTTGCTGAATATAATCCATTTCATAATGGACACAAGTATCAAATAGATAAAATAAGAGAAAAATATAAAGACTCAACTATTATAGTAGTATGTTCTTCATCATTTACCCAAAGAGGAGACACATCAGTACTTAATAAGTTTGATAAAGCAGAAGTTGCTCTTAATAATGGAGTTAATTTAGTAGTTGAACTTCCTTATGTTTATAGTACTCAAAGTAGTGATATATTTGCTAGCGCTGCTATAAAGATACTTAACTATTTAAAAGTTGATACTATATGTTTTGGTACTGAAAGAGATAGTATTGGTGATATAAAGAAATGTGCTATTACACAGTTAAATGATCCAAGGTATGAGAAAATCGTAAAAGAACAATTAGATCTTGGCGTTAACTACCCTACTGCTTTAAATAAAGCATTAATGAAACTTATAGATATAGAAATAACTGAACCTAATGATTTACTTGCTTTAAGTTATGTAAAAGAAATAATAAAAAATGAATATAACATAGAAATATTCAATATAAAAAGAACTAATGATTTTCATGATATAGAATCTAATGATAGTATTATTTCAGCATCTAACGTTAGAAATAAGATTAGTAATGGTATTGATATTAAAGATTATGTACCAAATGATGTGTATTTAAAACTAAAAGATATTAAACTTAATAATAAGTATTTTGAATTTTTAAAATACAAAATAAATTCTGAAAGTAATTTAGAAAAATATTTAGATGTAGATGAAGGACTAAGTACTAGAATTAGAAATTCTATAGATAAATCTAATAGTCTTGATGAGTTAATTTTAAATATTAAGACTAAGAGATATACTTATAATAAAATATCTAGAATGCTTAACCATATACTTTGTTCATTTACTAAGGATGAAAGAGATCAAACTAAGAATATAGAATATATAAGAATACTTGGATTTGATAATATTGGTAAAAAACATTTAAATAGTTTTAAAGATAAGATTGAAATTAAAATACTTAATAAGTTTGATACTAGCTACAAAGCTTTAGATATTGAAAAAAGAGTTAGTAGTATATATTCTATGATAATGTCTGACATAATGGATAAAGAAATTAAAAATATACCAGTTAAAAAGTGACTTTTGGGGTCACTTTTATTTTGCTTCGTACCAGTCTTTACCGTAGTTTATTTCTACTTTTAATGGTACATCTAATTTATATATATTTTCCATAGTATCTTTAACTATTTCTTTTACTTCTTCTATTTCTTCTTCTGGTACATCAAATATTAATTCATCGTGAACTTGTAATAACATTTTAGTTTTTAAATTCTTCTCTTTTAATATATTATGAAGTTTAACCATAGCCATTTTAAGTATATCAGCAGCTGTTCCTTGTATTGGAGTATTAAGTGCCATTCTCTCACCCATAGCTCTAATCATATAGTTTGTATTCTTTAACTCTTCTATTTCTCTTTTTCTATTAAATAGAGTTCTTACTTCTCCAGTTTTCTTTGCTTCTTCAACAATATTCTTCATGTAGTTATTTACTTCTGGATATAGTCTTAGATATTTATCTATATATTTTTTAGCTTCACTAGCACTTATATCAAGGTTTTCACCTAGACCATAACCACTAATACCATAGACTATACCAAATATTACTGCTTTAGCTGTACGTCTTTGATTTGGTGTTACTTCATTTTCTCTTATACCAAATATATCACTAGCTACATGTGTATGTATATCTTCACCATGAATGAATGCATTTTTAAGGCTATCAGAAGAACTTATATGAGCAAGTACTCTTAGTTCGATTTGTGAGTAATCGCTTGATAGAAGGTATCCATTTGTACTTGGAATGAATGCTTTTCTAATCTTTTTTCCTTCTTCACTTCTTACAGGTATATTTTGAAGGTTTGGTTCAACTGATGATAGTCTTCCAGTACGTGTACCAGTCTGTTTATATATAGTATGTATTTTGCCATCTTCTAAGATGTAACTATTGAATGTATCTAAGTATGTACTTACTAGTTTAGAAAGGTTTCTATATTCTAGTATCTCATTTATGATTGGAAATTTATCTTTATATTTAATTAATACATCGTGAGCTGTTGATGTTGCATTTTTACCTTTACCTTTAGGAAGACCAATCTTTTCATAAAGGATGTCTCCTAGTTGTTTTGGACTTCCGATATTAAATGTTTCACCAGCTAGTTCATATATTTTATTTTCTATTATAGTTAATCTTTCTTTTAATTCTTTTGATAAATCTTCTATAATATTTGGTCTTACACTTATACCATTTATTTCCATAGTAGATAAGACTTCTATTAGAGGGTGCTCTATATTAGTATAGAGATTATAAAGATTTTCATTCTTTAACTTGTTATTGAAGTCTTCGTATGTATCATATAAGAATTTAGATTTTTTTACTATTGAAGTAATTATTTCTTCTTCACTAAGTGGATTTTTCTTTGAAATAATTGTGTCATAGTAAGGTATTTCTATTCCATATGTTGTACTTATGTATGAAACATCATCTTTAACATTGTATTCAAGTAAGTATGAAGCTATTAGTGTGTCAAATGATGTATGTGTTTCGATACCTAGTTTATTTAAAAATACTATGTTCTTTTTATAGTCAAAAGTTACTAATATATCTTTTAGTAAGTCTCTATTTAAAAGTAGGCTTGCTTCATCAAAGTAATATGCATTTTTCCCATCATAGATAGATGCACCTATGAAGTTTGCTTTGTTATAGTTAGTGTTATCTAGTTCTATGTAAAGACTTTTCTTTCCTTCTATTTCTATTTTTCCTTTTACGACTGTATAAGTTACATCTTTTTTATCTACTTTAGTTGGAATAGATTTTAAGAATGAATTGAATTCTAGTTCTTTATATTTTTCTATTAATGCTTCTGTATTTGGTTTTAAGTATTTGATACTATCAAAAGTGTATTCAAAATCTATTGTTTTATAGATAGTTGCTAGTTTATATGAGAAGTATGCATTTTCTTTATCATTTTCTAGTTTTTCTTTTGTTTTACCACCTATGTCATCTAAATGATTATAGATTCCATCTAAAGTTTCATATTTTTGAAGAAGTGAAAGTGCTGTTTTCTCTCCTATTCCTTTAACACCTGGTATGTTATCACTAGCATCTCCCATTAATGATTTTAAATCTATCATTCTAATAGGCTTGATGCCATATACTTCCATAAATTTATTTTCATCCATCATTATGTAGTCTTTTTGTTTTAAAAGTTTTACATTTACTTCATCACTAATTAATTGTAGTAAGTCTTTATCACTGCTTATGATAGTTGCATTATAGTTTTTGTCTTCGTCTGCCATTCTTGCGAATGTACCAATGATATCATCAGCTTCATAGTTATCACATTCGATATATTTGATACCAAGAAGTGTACATATTTCTTTAGCTTCTTTGAATTGTACTTTTAAATCTTGTGGTGTTTCGATACGACCATCTTTATAGTTATCATACATATCTTGTCTAAAGTTATGTCCTTTATCGAATGCTACCATTATATATTCAGGATTTTCTTCATTAATTATTTTATTTAACATGTTGATAAATCCATATAATGCGTTTGTTGGAAAACCTTTACTATTTTTCATTAAGTTTCCATTGTATGCAGTTGCATAGTAACTTCTAAATAATAAGTTGTTTCCATCTATTAAAATTGCTCTTTTTTTCATAATCCTCACCTTTTATTATTGTACTATATTTTTTAAATTTTATAAACAATTAAAAAGAGATATTTTAGTTATATCTCTATAGTTTCACTTATTTTATCTTTATATGCTACATATATTGGAATGTTTGGATCTATTGATTCTCTATTTACTTCGTATGCTTTTTCATAAGTGTTATCGTTTTCACTTATATGTACTAACATTATATCTTTAGTATTTGGTCCTATAAAGTGATTTAAATATTTAGCACAGTCTTCATTTGATAAGTGTCCTTCATCACCTATATTTCTATATTTTATGTATTCAAATTTGTTACCATTCATTTCCATTTCAACATCGTGATTGCTTTCTAATAAGTATACTGTTTTATTTTTCATTTTCTCATGATATCTTGAATGTATCATACCAGTATCAGTCATGTATACTAGTGATTTACCATCTTTTTCAAATACAAATCCAAAACCTTTTTTATCATGACTTATTGGTATTTTAGTAAATTTGATTCCCATGATATTATCAAGTTCGTCAAATAGTTCATAGTTTTTTATATAATCTTTTTTGTTATATTCATTTAGTGTTTCGATTGAAATATATATTTTAGTATTATAAACTCTGTTAAATGAATGTACACTTTTAACGTGATCTGAGTGAGCATGTGTTACGATTATAAAATCTATATCTTCAGGACGTTCATTAATACTATAAAGTGCATCTTTTAGTTTTCCGAATTGAAGTCCTGCATCTATTAAAAATTTAACATTATCAATATTAACAAAAGTAGAGTTTCCACTACTACTGCTTCCTAAAACTACAATTTTCATATAACCACCAGGTAATATTATAGCATAAGATTATATTTATTTTCCAACTAATTAAAAAAGACACAATTAAGTATCTTTTAGGGAGTACGGAGTTCAACCGTAACCTCTGATAACAGCGTTCTCACTCTTAAACTACTTCCCATGTGTGTAATTATACCATGTTTTTAATACTCTTTCAACCATTTTTTATATTACTAACTATATAGTTATACACTTTTACTTGGAATTGATTCCAATATTTTTTACTATCTTTACTTTCAGATAAAATACCGACTATATTAATAACTCTTTTTTATATTTTTGTTTTTCTTCTTTATAAGAGTTTGTTCCTACTCTCATAAAAAAATAACCTACGTTGATAGATTATTCTTTATTTTTTTCTTTATTAATTTCGACTATGTCTTTCATCAGTTCTTCTTCATCGTGTCTATTTATGTACCACTTTTCCATTAATACTTCAATAAGTTTTATAAGTTTTTCAGCTTCATCACTTTCAATTTCGACGATTTCATTAACATCTTTTTTCATATGTGCACCAATATTTCCTATAGAACGTAAAGAGTTTATTGCTTTCCATTGTGTAGGTGAAACTTTATCTTGAATAGCACTTATTTCTTTGAATAAGGTATCTGATTTAACTCCCCAAAAGTCTCTGATCATTCCTTGTAGGCATCTTCGACTCAAAGTTGCAGATGCTTTAGGGCTTAGTGTTAAAATGGAATACGCTTCTTTATAATCATTTCTTATTGCTTTTGGGATATATTCTGGAAATTGCTTAGCTAATGAAGTTGGATATAAAGATATATTTATTCCTTTTAAATCACATAACCCTTCTGCTTGTAAACTTACATTATCACACGTTGGGCAATGTCTTTTATATATTTTAAAAGCATTATTCCATGTTGCCCCTTTGCCTATTCCGGCAAATCCTGAAAATTCATCATTAAAATATATATCTTCTGTCTTTTGTGTTTCACTTGTAATTGCAACTGACGAATTACAAAAAGGACAAATGTAATTCGATTTCATTTAAATCACCACCTTTGTTTTTACTTGTGCAAATCTTATTTAAATACTCTAATCTTTATTTTATAATTTTGAAACTTAATACATTATTTATTTCCTTTTAGTCTATTGTGATGTATACATAACAATTGACAATTATCAGGAGTTGTTGAACCACCTTTGCTCCATGCTGTTACATGGTCTGCTTCCATTTCATTAATTTCATAATGTTTTTCAATTCCTTGAGAACTACAATCTGGACATATACCATTTTGCTTATTGTAAACGATTTGCTTTGTTCTTTCATCAAATACTCTAATATTTAACATTCTAAGATCTTCTTTATTATGTGGTGATAATACGTATTCAAATATTCCTCTATTATCAGTAACATATGTATCATTATATAATTTTTCTGCCTCTGCTCTTAAGTTGTTAGAATTATAATTATTATCGTGATATTTATTGTATAACGCTCCCCAGTTTACATTGTTCATTTTGTTTTTGTATACTGCGTTTTTGTTTGTATCTAAATATAAAGTTTCTACCCAGTTGATTACCTTAACAAAATATTGCCATAACTCATCAGCATCTTGGTCATTTTGATGTCTTGCCATATAATCTTCAATTGCTATACCTTGAGCATCACTTATCCATTTTAATGCCGTTTCTAAGTATGCTTGTCTAAGTGTATCTCCATTCATATATTTATTAGCTAAATTATAAGCTGCACAATTTGACTTACTAAAATGTCTTTTTGCATCATATAACCAAGGACCTGTATACATTGCATTTCTCATTTCCTGGTCAGTAAGTTTTTCACCTGCAATATTTATGGTTTTGAACCAATCAAGTTTTTCTTTATCTGTCCCTTCACAAACATAAACCATTAATGGATAATCTAATATTGCATCTTTCTCAGTTTGAGTTAGATTATTAAAACCTCTGTAATTTAAAGAAAAATCTCCGTTCACATACTGACATATACTAAGTGTTCTTTGTTGACCATCTAATAGTTCATACTTTCCTCCATTATCTACCCAATACATTACATTCAATGGGAAATTATTATTAATAGTTTCAATAACAGCATTTCTTTCCTTTTCTTTATAAATAAATTCTCTTTGATATGGTGGTCTTATATCTAAATCCCCATTATAACCTACTACTCCATTTTCCTGGTTATCTATATATCCTTTGACAATATCTCTAACTTTTACATCTTTTAAGCCAATTTTCATTTTTATCATTCCTTCCTATTAATGATTTTATAAAAATTCTATGGTATCCAATATTTGCATAACCATCCGAATCAATATAACAAGGTTTTGATTTTTGTAAGTTTCCTTTAGTTCTTACTTTTCCAGAGTTATATATTTCCATAAATTTTTTTGAAAAAGGAAAACTTTTGATTCCAAATATTTCTATTGCTGAACTGCACCCTAGTATTTCGAACTGTGACGGATTGTATTTATCCATAAATGTTATTGGAACGCCCATAACTCCTTCGTAATCATTTGGAATCTCGGTTGTTTTATTTACATTTATAGCATCATAATTATCATACCTAGGATATTCATTAGCATTATATTTCTTATATAAAATTAAATCTTCGTGTCTTTCTTTGTAATCAATATTTGTCCACCATCTAACGCCTTTAACTCTAATAAATTTTTTTCCATTACAATCAATTCTATATCCAGCTGCCTTTAGTGGATATGTATCTGGTACTCTAAACTCTCTATCTCCAGAATGAATTGATGCTCCCATCCATACTTTATTGTTTTTAATTAATGGGAAAAATTCTTTATAAGTGATCGCATTTTGATTGCCAATAATTAAATATTTTTTGTTATATTTATTTAATAAATTTACAAATTCTCTAAATAAACTAAATGGAGGATTAGTTACAACAACATCTGATTTTTTTAATAGATTTATACATTCTTCTGACCTAAAGTCTCCATCTTCTTTTAAAATTTTCAATGTGTTTTTATCATTTTGTAACAAATATTTGACATCGGATAAATCAATCGCCCCATCACCATTTTCATCCTTAACTTCATTAATTTCAATTTTATATGCCTTTTTTATTGGATCGGAAACTGTATAGTTTAAATCAAACATGGATAATTGTTCTCCCATTATTGGTGATTTATCATAACAGGTACATATTAATTTTTTCAGTTTTAAAGAATTGAAGTTTAATGCGAAATACTTAAAAAAATTACTCTCAAATGGGTCATCGCAATTACAAAAAACTGTTTTCCCCTCAAAATATTTTTTATAATATTTTAACTCACATTCTATATCACTTAATTGCGTATAGAATTCATCATCTTTGTTTGTTTTTGCGCTTGTGATATCTCTCTTATTTTTCATTTTTTTCATCGCCTTTCTGGCAAGCTGCTATTATAAAAATTCTTGCATAAGTGTTTTTTCCATTTATCAATGGTCTTGCATCTTTATTGCCTAAAAATGGAATGCCAACAATTTCTTTATTATAGCTTGCTGATGAAGCCATACCTAAAAGGTTAAATTGCTTTGGATTATATTTATCTAAAAAAGTAATAGGAACTCCCATAACTCCTTTATAATCATTTGGTATCTCGGTATATGTCCTAACATTAATGGCATCATAGTTATCATATTTTGGATATTCATTTTCATTATAATTTTTATATAGTATTAAAAACTCATTATGTTTTGATACATTTAAGTTTGTGAACCAACATGATGTTGCAACTCTAACCATTTTTTTACCATTAACAATTTTATGATATTTTTCATAATAATCGGGAACAAAAAAATACATTCCAATATTAAAATTAGTATAACCTGTTCTTATCTTATCTTCTTTAAATAATTTAAATGTCTCTTTATAAGTCAATGCATTCGTATTACCAATTATCAAAAATTGCTTTTTATATTTATTCATTAAAGATATAAAGTCTCTAAATAGACTAAATGGAGGATTAGTCACTATAATATCAGACTCTTTTAATAAAGATTTACATTCATTTGATCTAAAATCACCATCACCTTTAAGTAAGGTAATTGTATTATTTTTATTTGATTTTATTTGTTCCATTATATCCTGTAAATCAATTGCACCATCTTTGTTTATATCATATACTTCATTTATTTCAATTTTATATGGAACTTTGGGTGTTTCTTTTTTCACTACTAAACCATTTATATCAAATAGCGATAATTGTTCTGTTACACTTGGTGAACCTTCATAACAAGTACATATTAGTTTTTTAATTTTTAATGAATTAAAATTTAATGCAAAGTACTTAAAAAAATTGCTTTCATATGGGTCATCACAGTTACAAAATATAATTTTATTTTCAAATTGTTTCTTATAATATCTTAATTCTTTTTCTATGTCACTTAACTGTGTATAAAATTCATCGCTATGATTTTCTTTTGCATCAGTCATAAATTTTGTTGCCATTTACTACCTCATCTCATTTAATTTCTTATAATAGTATTATATCATAAACATTATACTTTTTAAATTTTTTAGCCTGATTATTATACAAAACTTCTATTATTTTACTGAAAAATTTTATTTACGTCAGTATATAATACAAAAAAAGAAGCATTTAAGCTTCTTAAAGGTCAAATAAACTTAGTTGTGAGCTTTCTGGTATTCCTTTGAATATTCCCATTGCTCTCATTTTGTCTATTAGCGTTTGTGATACTTTGCATCTGCTTTGGAAGTCTTCGATGCTTATGAATGGACGTTTTTTTGCTTCTGTTTCTATGTTTTTGGCAACTGTTTCACCAAGACCATCTATTGTTATGAATGGTGGGATGATTGTTTTATCATCTTCTACTCCAAATGTAAGACCTTTTGATTTATAAAGATCAAACTCTGATACTCTTATGTGTCTTGCGGCCATTTCTAGGGCTACATTTAAGCATTCTTGTTGTCCTGCTTCTTTATTAGTTGCATCGTATCCTTTATTTTTAATTTCAATTATTTTATTTTTAATAGCATCATATCCTTTGATCATTGATTCTATATCAAAGTCTGTTGCTTTAGTTGAGAACCATGAAGCGTAGAAGTATGCTGGCATATGTACTTTGTACCAAGCTATTCTAAATGCACTTGTTACGTATGCTGCTGCGTGTGCTTTAGGGAACATGTATTTTATTTTATGACATGATTCTATGAACCATTCTTCTATGCCTGCTTCTTCCATGGTTTTTCTATGTTCTTCCCAAGTTGCTGGATCCTTTGAGGCTTTTCCTTTACGAACAAATTCCATTATTTTGAATGCTTTGATTGGTTTCATTCCTTTATACATTAAATATACCATAATATCATCACGACATCCGATAACGTCTTTGAATGGTACTTGTATTTTACCTTCGGCATTTGGTGTACATAAATCTCTTGCATTTCCTAACCAAACATCAGTACCATGGGAAAGACCTGATAATTTTACAAGTTCTGCGAATGTCGTCGGTTTTGTTTCAGCAACCATACCTATAGTGAATGAAGTACCAAACTCTGGAATTCCAAGTGTACCTGTTGGACACATTATTTCTTCATTTGTAACTCCTAGTACTTTAGTAGATGTAAATATACTCATTGTATCTTTATCATCTAGTGGTACTTTTGATACATCTGTATGACTTAGGTCTTGTATAAGTCTTAATTGTGTTGGGTCTGAGTGACCTAATATATCTAGTTTTAGTAAGTCTGCATCTATTGCGTGGTAATCGAAGTGTGTTGTTCTCCATGCTGAATTTACATCGTCTGCTGGGAATTGGAATGGCGTGAAGTCTGACACATCCATATAATCTGGTACAACTACTATACCACCTGGGTGTTGACCTGTTGTTCTTTTAACTCCTGTACATCCCATAGCTAGTCTTTCTATTTCACAACTTCTTTTATCTAGAATACCTTTGTCTTCAAAGTATCCTTTTACAAATCCGTATGCTGTTTTTTCTGCGACTGTACCTATTGTTCCAGCTCTATAAACGTTATCCACTCCGAACAATACTTTTGTATATTCGTGAGCTGATGCTTGGTTTAGATCTGAAAAGTTAAGGTCTATATCTGGTACTTTGTCTGCGTTGAATCCTAAGAATGTGGCAAATGGCATATCCTGTCCATCTTTGATCATTTTTTCTCCACAATTTGGGCATATTTTATCTGGAAGGTCAAAACCACTTGAGTAATCTTTACCATAAGGTACTCCATTTTCATCTATAAATATACTTGTTTTACATTTACCACATCTATAGTGAGCAGGAAGTGGATTTACTTCTGTTATACCCATCATTGTAGCAACGAAACTACTACCTACAGATCCTCTTGATCCTACTAGGTATCCTTCATCATTAGAGTGTTTAACTAGTCTTTGTGCGATTAGGTATATTGGATCGAATCCTCCACCTATGATACCACCTAGTTCCTTTTTAACTTTTTTAGCTAGAGATTTTTCATTTAATTCTCCATCTTCTTCAGTCCATTTGCTTTTAACACTATCACCTATAAGCTCTTTTACTTTATCAAATCCTTCTAGTAGTGTTTCATGAAGACGACTAAATGTTTCTGTTTCTAAATCTTCAGGAGTAATATCTGGTTTTTCTTCTTTAATTCTATCATTCCAGTATTTGAATATTGCATCTCCATAAAGTTCTTTTGAGATACGCTCTTCTATATTATGTGGTAATGGATCTCCATACCATTCTTTTGCTTTTTCAAATACTAGGTCTGTAACAACTCTTGGACAGTCTAAGTAGCTTTGTCCATCATCCGCTTTAACTCTTGGACTAAATGGAATACCACCTGTATCAATAATAACTTCAAATTCTCCGACCATATCACATATCTTATTAGTATTAGTTACTACTATTTCGTATGCTAAATCTTTGTCTAAGAAATCAAAATCATTTAACATTTCATTAGTTGTTCTAAAGTGTTGAGATGGAATATTTGTGATATTACTTTTAGCTAGTGGATGTCTTCCTCCTCCTGGTACTTTTTGATTTATTATGATTTCTCTATATATCTTATCTTCTCTTGTGAAGTGGTGTACGTCTCCTGTAGCTACTACTATTTTACCTGCTGCTTTTGATGCTTCTATTACTTTCTTAATATGGTTTTTAAGTTCAAAAGAGTTAGCAAAGTCACTTGTTTGTATTAAGTGATCATATACTTCTGGAGGTTGTACCTCTACATAATCATAGAAGTTTATTATATTAGTTAGTTCTTCTCCGTCTTTGCTTCTTGCTTCTTTAAATACTTCTGATTCGTAGCAGCCACTTCCTATTAAAATACCTTCTCTTAGTTCGTTTAGTTTGCTTCTTAATATTCTTGGTGTCTTATATAGATAAGTTGTGTTTGCTAAAGAGATAATCTTGAACATATTTTTAAGACCGGTTCTATTTAGTGCAATTGCATTAAAGTGATAAGTTCTACCAAATTTATATATTTCATCTTTACTAATTAGTCTTTCTAAATCACTTATTTTTTCATAGTTTTGACCTATTAGTTTTTGACACATTTTATGAAATACTAGCGCTGTTCCTTCTGCATCGTAGTCTGCTCTATGGTGGCTTTCTTCATCGAATGGTACATTATATCTTTTAACTAATGCTGATAAGCTATGTCTTGCAAATCCTTGGTCTAGTGCACGGGACAATTCTAATGTATCTATTACTGTATTTGTAAATTCTCCTAGATTATATTTTCTCATAGCACTTTCAATAAATGAAATATCGAATTTAGCGTTATGAGCTACCATTGGAGCATCCCCAGTCCACTCTAAGAATCTCTTTGTTACTTCTTCTTCAGTGTCAGCGTCTTTTACCATTTCATCTGTTATTTCTGTAAGTTCAGTAATCTTATCAGGAATATGTCTTCCAGGATTAATGAATTCATCAAATCTATCTATAATAGCTCCATTTTGTATTTTAACAGCACCTATTTCAATCATTTGATCACCTGATGCTGCATTAAATCCTGTTGTTTCTGTATCGTATACTACAAATGTTGTATCTTCTAAAGTTAAATCCGTTGGTCTTACTACTATAGTTACTGTATCATCTACTAAAGTAAGTTCCGTTCCATAAATACCTTTAAATTTCTTTTCTGGATCAGTTTGCTTTTTATTGTATCCTTGTATTATTCCATATGCGATAGGAAATGCTTGGCAACCATTATGATCAGTGATTGCGACCCCCCTATAACCCATTTCTATTGCTCTACTAACAAGTTCACAAGTATGTGCTCCTAGATCTAATTTAGTAAGTCCATCCATTTGACTCATCATAGTATGAGCATGTAACTCTACTCTTTTTACTTCAGCGTCATCTATTAATTTTTGTTCTTTCTTTTCATAAGTTTCTATATCATTAACACCAAATTCATAATCATTACTTCTTTGATTATATTTAATATTTCCTCTTAATTTATACCATTTATCTTTCTTAATATTTGAAAGAAGATAGTCAAATTCTTCTTGCTTTTTAGTGAATATGTTTGCCATGATACTATCAGTATAATCAGTTAACTTAAGAGTGATAATAAACCATCCACTTTGTGTACTTTTAGAGTCAATGCCAAATACTTTAGCTATTAAGACTACTCTATCTTCATTAGTAATTAAATTCTTTATTTCTGAAGCTTCTCCTGCGATAGGATTTCCTTTTATAGTTTTTCTTGTTTCTTTATTAACTATTTTTTCTGTTACTACATCTAGTGTTTGTTTGAATTTTTCTCTTTCAGTTTCATTTATATTAGTAGTTACTTCTACATCATCAAATCCCATATCACTCATAAATATTTCTATCTTTTCTTTGATTTCTTCGATCTTGTTATATTCTGCTGGATTTAAGACTTCTATATTTATTTTATTATTGTCAAAAGTTATTTTAGTTCTATCTATACAGTTAAGCATAGGACACTTGCTAACTAGAATATCAAAGTAATAATCAAAGTATTCTTTAAATAATAAAGTGTTATTTTCTACTATGAATTTAAATCTTACTTCGTCTGCTCCTTCTAAAGTTTTACCTTTTTCATATGTTTCTTTAAAAACGTCTATTGGAGGAAGTGAATCTATATTGATGATCATAGTCATTCTGTTTTCTTTACGTCTTAAAAGTACTTCTTTTAAAGAAGCATTTTCATAATATTTTAAATATTCTTTATTAAAGTCTATGGTATTAAAAAACCTAACTAATTTATCGTCTTTCACTTACCTCACCCTTTTTAATTATACATAACAAAAAAAATTATATCAAGAAAGTTTGACATAATTTTTATTTATTTTAGTCTTTATTATTAAAAGTTAGGACTGCTCTATTGTATCTACCAATCTGCTCTATATTACAGTTATTATTTGTGTATTCTGTTATTACTTTTGTCCAAAATGTTTCTGCATCTTTTGAACATGGTAAACTCTTTATTTCCCAAGTGCCTTTATAAGTGTTTAATAATTCTATTACTGCTTTTTTGCCAAAGCCTTGTCCTTTATAATTATTAAGTATAAACATTTCTTGAATTACGTTTTTATCTTCTAAAAAGTCTATTAGCATGAATCCTACTATATCATTTTCATTTTTTATTAAGAATGCTTTATTATTATCATTTTCAAAGTATTTAGATGTGTCATCATAATCATATAGAGCTGTTTCACTATTAAAGTCTATAGGAAAATATAAACTTATGTTGTGTAGATATAATTGTAGTAGTCTTTCTAATAATTCTTTTTTAGGTTTTGTTATTCTTTCTAACATATGTGTCTCCTTTATTTCCAATCACTTGCGTTTATTAAGTTTTCATATTTATACATTTGATTGAATCTATTTTTTATAAATGATTGACTTTTATATACGTCTACCATTTCCATTTTTTTATCATATACTTCTTCTGGTATTTCTCTTGCTCCTTTGTTTTTATCTATTCTTTTCTTTGAATAGTATTTTCCAAAGTATTTAAGATTGCCATTGTTATTTTTATTATATACTTTTGTAACTATTTTGTTTGTCATTTTATGATGAATGTGTCCATATTCGCCTTCTGGATTATGTGTTACAATATTGTTCCAATTTTTCTTTTTCATTATATAGTTTATTTCTAGTTCTATTTGTTTTTTATAGTGCTTCCAATCACTTCTTTTTCCTTTTACTTTATCTGGTTTATCTAAAACTATTAATCTATCTTTTGATATTTTTAGTGCTTGTTCTATTTCTTTCTCACGCTTTTTATTAGTACCACAAGTAATACAAACAACTAAATATCTATTGTTAATTAACTCTTCGCTTCCCCATAGTGTTTCATCATCTGGGTGTGCTACTATCATAAGATTATCTACATTCTTCCAGTCATGAAATCTTAATAAACCATTTTTTCTTAAATATGTTTTACTAAATAATACTATAAATACTGTAAAGATCAATAAAATAAAAAGCATTATAATCTTTTTCATAGTTTCCCTCTTTTTAACTATATATGATTATAATACTTTTTAATTAATTTTCAACTATTTTTCACTTGTTTTTGATTTTTTAGGTTTTTCTTCTTTTACTTCTTCTTGTTTTGACTCTTTATTTTTCTTTTTAAGTGTTAATTCTTCTCCATTTTGTGCTTGAATTTTAAGTGTTTTAAATATTCCACTTACTCCTAGTACTGTAAATAACAGTGCGAATATTAAGTCTTTGATGATTGCACCTTTAAATTCAGAATTGCTATATAAGAATGATATTACTTCTGATGTTGGTGTAATTCCTTCTTTCATTATTAGTAAGCAAGGTATTACGTATAGTGTTACGAATACTACTACTAGGATAGAAACTATTCCAACTATATATGGAACTTTAATATCCATTTTACCTTTAAATGTTTTATATCCTATAAATGCTCCATATCCTATAATAAGTGCCATAAATGACCATAATATTTCTAGATATACATACATTATTATCCAAGGAATACTAGCAATTAGTCCGCCTAGTACTGCACCTAAAACTCCTAAAACATAATTATTGTTTTCTGGCTTTATACTTTTATTCACTTCAACCTTCACATCTTTTTTCATTATTTTCTCTCTTTCATTGTTGGGAATAAAATAACATCTCTAATTGATTCATTTTCTGTAAAGAACATAACTGTTCTATCGATTCCATAACCAATACCACCAGCTGGAGGCATACCATATTCAAGAGCTTCTACGAAGTCCATATCGATATCGTTAGCTTCATCATTACCAAGTTCTTGTTCTTTTAATTGGTTTTCAAATCTTTCTAATTGATCGATTGGATCATTAAGTTCAGTATATGCATTAGCCATTTCTTTTCCACCAATGAATAATTCAAATCTTTGAACGAATCTTGGATCTTTTGGATCTTTCTTAGTAAGTGGACTTATTTCAATTGGGTGTCCACATAAGAATGTTGGTTGAATTAGAGTTTCTTCTACGTATTTTTCAAAGAATTTATTTACTATATGACCAAATACTCTTTCATGTTTTTCTAGTTCAATATCATGTTCTTCACATAGTTTTAATAAGTCATCTAGTTCCCATTCTTTACTGAAATCTATTCCAGTTTGTTCTTTAATAGCATCTACCATTGTAACTCTTCTAAAACTTGGACCTAGATCTATTTCATTTCCTCTCCAGTTAAATGTTTCTTTATTAAATACTTCGTGAGCTATTGTCTTATAAAGTGATTCAGTCATTTCCATCATACCTTCTAAGTTTGAATAAGCAAGGTATGCTTCCATTGAAGTGAATTCTGGATTATGTGTTGTATCCATTCCTTCGTTTCTAAATAATCTTCCGATTTCGTATACTGCTTCTAGTCCACCTACTAGTAATCTCTTAAGAGGTAGTTCTAAAGCTATACGAAGATACATATCTAAATCTTGAGCATTATGATGAGTTACGAATGGTCTTGCACTTGCTCCAGTTAAAAGTGTACTTAAAACTGGTGTTTCAACTTCTAAGAATCCTCTTCCATCCATAAATCTTCTCATACAACTAATTATTTTTGATCTATAGATTGCTGTTTTCTTAGATTCATCATTCATAATTAAATCTACATAACGTCTTCTATATCTTTCTTCTACATCAGTTAATCCATGAAATTTTTCAGGAAGTGGTTTTAATGCTTTAACAAGTGGAGTATACTTTAGACACTTAATAGTAAGTTCTCCAGTCTTTGTTTTCATTACTTTACCATATATACCTACGATATCACCGATATCAGCACTCTTAAATAAAGTATATGATTCTTCACCTATATCATTAATTGAAATATATATTTGAATTGGTCCAGTTTTATCTTTAATACTAAAGAATGATGCTTTACCCATTTTACGGATGAACATAATTCTTCCGGCTACTGTTGCAGTGTCTTCCATACTTTCAAATTCTTCATGACTAACTGTAGCATATTTTTCTTTTAAGTCAGCAGCAAAGCTATCTCTATCAAATCTATCTCCGAATGGATCTAGACCAGACTCACGTAACTTTTCAGCTTTTTCACGTCTAATTAATTCTTGTTCTGTATATTGTCTTTCCATATTTTCATCTCCTTTTTATTAATCTCTTACTTTTATATGTGTTTCTCTTAATTGTTTTTCAAATACTTCATTTGGGCAACCCATTAGAGCATCTGCACCATTAGCAGCCATTGGGAATGCTACCATTTCACGAATATTTTCTTCGTCTTTTAATAACATAAGTATTCTATCAAGTCCAGGAGCCATACCAGCATGAGGAGGTGCTCCGAATTGGAATGCTTGATATAATGATGGGAATTTACTTTCTACTACACTTTCATCGTATCCGGCAATTTCAAATGCTTTTTTAAGAATAGTTGGGCTATAATTTCTTTCCCCTCCACTTGCCATTTCAAGACCATTACATACGAAGTCATATTGACAAGCAACTATATCTCCAGGATTCATATTTAATAATGCATCCATTCCACCATTTGGCATACTAAATGGATTATGTGTGAAATCCCATTTATTATCTTCTTCATTCCATTCATAGAATGGGAAGTCTACGATAATACAAAATTCATATTTATTTTTATCTATTAAGCTTAATTCATTTCCTAGTTTTAATCTTAATGAACCACAAAGTTTATCAAATTTTTCACCTTTAGTTCCGCAAGATATAACTACTACGTTTCCATTTTCTAGTTTTAATGTTTTCTTTAGTTCTTCTTTTTCTTCTTCACTAAATAGTTTAGCCATTGAACCAGATATTTCATTATTATCAAGTTTTATGAAACCAAGTGATGACATACCAAGTGATTTATATTCTTCTTCTAGTTTTTTATACCAAGAATTAGATTTATCACTGCTTGGTAGTACACATGCTTTTACTTCTTTGCCTTTGAATACTACACTTTCAGATTTATTAAGTAAGCTTGTAATATTTTCAATAGCAAATGGTATTCTTAAGTCTGGTTTATCACTACCATATTTTTCCATTGCTTCTTTGAATGGTATTCTTCTAAATGGAACACTTGAAACTTCTTTGTTACCGAATTTCTTAAATACATCATAGAATACTCTTTGACCTACTTCGAATACATCTTCTTGTGTTGCGAATGACATTTCAAAGTCTAATTGGTAGAATTCTCCATAAAGTCTATCACTTCTTGGGTCTTCATCTCTAAAGCATGGTGCGATTTGGAAGTATCTATCAAATCCACTACACATTAATAATTGTTTGAATATTTGTGGTGCTTGAGGAAGAGCATAGAATTTACCTTTGAATTTTCTACTTGGTACTATGAAGTCTCTTGCTCCTTCTGGACTAGATGCTGTTAAGATTGGTGTTTGAATTTCAGTAAATTTCATATCTTTCATAGTGTGTCTAATGAAATCAATTACTTCTGTTCTAAATCTTATACCATCATGAACACTTTTGTTTCTTAAATCTAAATAACGATATTTAAGTCTAGTTTCTTCACTTGAAGATTTACTGTTTTTAACTTCAAATGGAAGTGTTCTATATACATCACCTAGAATATCTATAGTTTTGATTTCTACTTCTATTTCACCAGTTTTCATGTTTTTATTTACCATATCTGGTGTTCTAGGTTTAACTACTCCTGTTACAGTAGCAGTAGATTCACGATTTAGTTTAGCATATTCTACATTATTAGAAATTAATTGTACGATACCAGTTTCATCTCTTAATGTAATAAATACTAAGCCACCTAGATTACGAACTGTTTCAATCCATCCTGCTAATCTTACTTCTTTTCCTTCATATTCTTTTGTTACTTCTCCACAATATACATTTCTGTATCTGTTTTCCATAAAACTCATCTCCTTATAAATAAAAAAGAATCTATTCGTAAGAGCGTTTTTGTACGCTGTACCATCTTACTTCATAGATTCTTTGAATTCTATCTTTTAGTCTTTATAGCTGACATGCTTGTTCGCTCCAGAAAATTGTCACGTTTTTTTTCTTCATTATTTATCTATTATTAGTTTCCACCAACCACTAACTCTCTATTAAGGGAAATAAATAATTACTACTTTCCTTCATCGCTTATGAGTAGATTATAGTTTATTCATTAGTTTTTGTCAATAATTTTTAAATTTTTACTAAATATTTATTTAGTTTTTGGTCTTTTCTTTTTCTTCTTCTATATCCATATTTATTTTATGAAGACTAATCATTATCTTAGAAAGTGCTTTAGAGATAGATAAAATATCATAACTTTCTAGTTCTATACTTAATATTCTTTTTAAATCTATATCTCTTCTATTTATTCTTATGCTTTTTACTTCTTTATTTATACTATCTAGTAGTCTATCTATAAATCTATTATTACTATCAATATGTATGTAGTTACCATTATTGATAAGTATAAGAGCTGTACTTATGAATAATTCATTACTTGAAAACTTTGATAATTCATTAAGCATAAATTCACGCGCTTCGATTTCTATTCTTTTTTCTTCATTTTTAGACATAGAAACCATAGATTCTAGTACTGGATGTAATTTTATTCTAAAATGTGTTTCATAACTAGTTAAATCTTTATATCCTAGTAGTGGTGGTGTTAATCTTAAGTTAATTCCATCAGTAAGTGTATTTATATATTCTAAATATTCTTTTACATCTTTTTTATCTTCTTCTAATAGAGTTATTATTTTTCTTCTTAGAACCATTTGATTCTTATGATCACTAGTTAGCTTTGGAAATATTTCACTATGTATTCTATAAATATCTTTATATAATTCATTATCACATTCAGTTTCTTTACCATGTAGTGCATCTATACATTTATCTATGAAATCTAAAATCTTATTATATTCTTTACTTGAATCCATATTTCTTTTTAATTTGTCAAGTATTCTATTTAAATCACTAATAAGTCCTACTCTTAATGTATCTTCTGTAACTAGTGTAAGACCAGTATTATTTTTTAACTCTAATATATCATTATTATATTTTGTAACTAGTTTTCTAACTACTGTACTTACATCTTCAGTTCCATGATAATATTCAGCATAAACACTTATTTCATTTATAAGAGTAGTTATTTCATCTTGATCTATATTATCCATTTCTTCTAGTTTTCTCGTATTCATATGTTGTAAGATTGCATCATGTAAGAAAGTTTTATTTAAATATTCATATAAATAAGTGTGTTCATAAGGAGGTATATCAACTTCTTTTGATAGAGCTATTCCTGTTAATAAGGGTGCTGGAGCTATTAAACATTTATTTTCCCAGTCTATATGCCACTTTAAAGGTTTTACTGTGAATGTTTCTTTAACTTTAAGTAGTTTATCTTTTTGTATATCTTTTGTGTATCTTACTGTATCTACTATCTTCTCACCATTTAGATCATATTCTTCTACTCTTTGTGTCTTATTTATTCTTGTACAAAAGTCTGGTGTTTCGATTGGTAAAGTGTATGTTTTACCAGTAGGTACTTTTCCTTTTTTCTCTTCTGTAGTTAAGAAGTTTTTTTTCATAGGGTATCTACCTAACTCTAAAGTTTTTGTTCCTGGTTTTAAACCTTTTGTAAGTTCTTCGAACATTTTATTAGATAATTTTATTATTGGCAATATTTGAGTGTGTTTTGGAAATAATGCTCCGTAGTTAGCAATGAAGCCTTTTCTTGTACTGGCACCATACATATTCCAAGTTCTTTTAAATAAAATATCATCACTATCATTTAATTCGTAATCTCTACTTATTAAAATTTCATCTCTAGGTTCCATATCTGTATATATTCTACTTAAACTATATACAAAGTCTCCATATTTTAAAGCAGTACCATTTAATATATCAATTAATTTATCGCTCATTTTCCAGTTTGCATGTGGTATGAATACTTCAAAATCCTTATTTTCCATAATATCCCCCTCTTATTTCCGCATATTATATCATAAGTGATACATATAGTCAATTTTGACATTTTAAAAGCAAGACCAAGCTTGCTTATTTGTTTCTAAGTATCATTTTAATTGTACTTGTACTTGTTAATTCTTCAAAAGTATCTATATCATAGATTGGAACATCGTATCCAAATCTACTCAGTAGTTTATCTATTTCTTCGATTTCAAACATTATTATTGATGCTTGTTCATCTAGAGAACTATTACTACAGTCTTTTAATAAGTGTAATGGAAATGTAGTTGCACATAAGTTATCAAGTGATACTTTGTCTTTTACTTGTACTTCATCTGGCATATCTGTGCATCTTCTAATCTTTGACTTGCCTAATTTTTCCATTTCTTCATACCCTTTTAGATCTCTAATATATATTCCATCTAATACTTTTGGTTTTATAACGCTTAATTTGTCTTTAGGAAATGCTAGTGATAGAGAATATCTTATGTATGAATGATAAGCATTATACTTTCCCATGAATTTTTTGTATTCATCTCTTTTATCATAATCACATAATGAAACATAATCACGACCATTAAATCCACCGTAAGATCTTTTTCTTTGAAGTTTTGCTGAAAGAAGAGCTCTTCTTTTTAGAATTTGTAGTAGTTTTTGATTAGTTTCATCTGGATGATAGTAATCATCCGGTACTGAATTTATCGCATGTAAGTATATTTCTCTATCCATATTTACTCCCTGACTAATTTTTGTTATTTTTTTAACTTATTTATGTAATTATTAACTCTTTCTGGCCATTTTGGATCACTTGCATATTTAGGTCCAATTTGATATGTAGTAGTTAATCCTTTTTGATAGTAAGAGTTTAGTTTATTGATCGCAAATTTAATTCCTTCTTCGATGGTATCAAATCTTCTATAACTTCCACCATTGCATCCAGGTTTTCCTTTATTACCACCAACATTATTACATACTCTAGTTAAATAACTGCAGTTCCAGTAGCAACCAGTTTCTTGTAACATTACTCCTGCTGCTAAATAAGGATCCATTCCAACTGAAATAGAATACTCAGTAATAAATTTACCTTTTCCTTTTAATTTAGAATTTAGATATCTATCTATTTTACTTGCTATGACATCTATCTTTTCTCCATTAAAATAATTCTCTTTCTTATAGTCTTCATGTTCTCTTTGGAAATGCTTAACACTTAACTCTATTTGTTTATCTAAGTAGTTATGATTTATTTCAGTTGTTTCTTTAGCCTCATTGCTAAATACGCTTCCAAATAAAGTAAGTGCTATTAATAATTTATATATCATATATTATATATTCACTCCTTAATGGGCAAGTGCCATTTATTATATCACTTTTAACATTATTAATCAAATTTACCCATTTTATGCGGTTTAGGAAAGAAAAAAGCAACAAATGTTGCTTACTTTAAATTGAATATACTTAATATATCTTTTCCTGCGTATGTAGATGGAAGTTTACCATCCCATTTATTAATAAATTCTTTAGCAATTAAATTATCTGTTAAGCTTTGTTTTAATAAGTCATTTGCTTTCTTAGTTGCTTCTGCTTCAACTATTTTACTTTCGGCATCTAGTTTAGCTTTTTCTAGTTTTTGCTCAGCTACTTGTTTGTCTTCGATTGCTTTACTATACTCTTCACTAAAACTTAAATTAGTAATATTGAAGTTATCAATTGTGATACCATATTTATCTACTTTAGATTGTAAGTCTTCCATACAATTTTTAGATACGTTTGCTCTTTCAGTTATTACTTCTGCTGCTGTATATTTAGCAATAGTAGCTTTAATGCTTTCTTTGATAGCTGGTTCTAAAATAGTACTTTCATAGTTATTACCTACTGTTCTATATAGATGTGTCGCTTTATCACTATTGATTCTATAGTTTACAGCTAAAGTTGTTTCAATAGTTTGTAAATCTTTACTGGAACTTTCTGTACTTAATTCAATCTTTTGAACTTTAATATTTACTTTAACTATTTGTTCTACATAGGGTATTTTAAGATTGAATCCTTCATTTAATTGAGTATTTACTATTTTGCCAAATCTTACTTTTAAGCCTACTTCACCTGACTTAATAGTTTGAAAACTACATAATATAGTTACTACTAGGAATAATGCTATAACTCCATAAATAACATATTTCTTTGTATTTGTTTTGTTTATATACTTCATAAACCCTCCTTAGTGGTTTATTATAAGTTATAAACATAAAATTGTCTATTTATTTTAAGAAATATTTTTCTTTTATATTTAAATTATCGTCTAGTTCATAAACGTATGGTACTC
>UMHM01055849.1_pt1 | contig 27094 bp, 29 predicted proteins | sample 1965501 | NCBI WGS metagenome assembly UMHM01 (sample SAMEA4836095, study PRJEB28245) | human gut metagenome | biome: gut microbiome; material: fecal sample | place: Denmark | collected 2008
ATTTTATTTTTTAATATTTTCGTAATATATTAGAAATTAGAAAGGATGTGTATTATGAAAATAACTTTAGTAACTGGTAACTCTGCTAAAATAGCTCAAGCAAAAGAATTTTTAGAACCAAAAGGTATCATTGTAGATAATGTTAAGATGGATACTATAGAGATACAAGTTGATTCAGTAGAGGAAGTTGCCAAGTATTCAGCTAAATGGGCAAGTGAGAAGTTAAAAACAAATGTTGTTAAGAATGATACTGGTATTATGATTGATGCATTAGGTGGATTTCCTGGGCCATATACTCATTATGTTCAAGATACTATTGGTGAAGACGCGATTTTAAAATTAATGAAAGGTGTAAAGAATAGAAAAGCAAAATTTGTTCAAGCTCTTGCTTTTTGTGAATATGGTAGTGATCCTGTATCATTTGTTTCTATAACGGAAGGAGAGATTTCTTTAAAGAAAGAAGGAGAGCATGGATGGTGTTGGGACTTTATATTTATTCCTAAAGGAAAAGATAAAACACTAGCATGTTTTGAAGATAAAGAAAGACTTAAATTGTGGAATGATACTGGATATAATCAATTAATTAAATATTTAGAAGATAACAATAAATTGGAGGATTAATGGAAAAGAGAGTTAGTTCAAGAGCAATCATTATAGAAGATAATAAACTACTTACGATGTTTAGAAGAAAAATAAAAAAAGATGGTAGTATTAAAGAATATTATGTAATACCCGGTGGTGGTCTTGAAGAAGGAGAAACACTTGAAGAAAATGTTATTCGTGAACTTAAAGAAGAATTTAACGTTGATATAGAAATTATTAAGTTTTTAGGTACTGAAGAATATGATGATACTATAGCTAATTATTTCTTATGTAAAATAGTTAGTGGTACACCAAAGTTAAGTGGAGAAGAGTTAGAGAGAATGACACCTGAAAATTATTATGAAATTAGATATATTGATTTAAATGATATTGATAATTATGATATAAATGCTAAGGATATAATTAAAAAAGTAATTTCAAAATCATGAAATTACTTTTTATATTTTTTTATAAATAGTTTTATTGCTTCTTTTTGATAAGGAAGAGGTAAATCCACTTTGTTAATATCTATATATTTATATTCGCTCTCATGTTTAATTTCTTTAAATTCATCTATTTCTAATATATAAAAGTTTGCTAAAGATTCCATCGGGTAGTCACCACCTGCTAACCAAAAACAATCTATTGTTATAAATGGTATTATACTTTTAATAGTAGCTCCGATTTCTTCTATAAATTCTCTTTTTAATGTTTCTTCGTGTGTTTCGCCATTATCTATTCCACCACCTACTAAAGAATATTGATTATGCTTTTGGTCGTATACTACCAATAATTTATTGTCTTTTACTACAATACCAAAACATGTTTCTCTAAATCCATGCTTTTCTTTGAACTTATTTCCTATTTTAATCGTTTTCATATTTTATTCTCCTTAATTATTTTATCATTTTTTAAATATAAAATCAAAAATATGTTATTATATTTTTAAGTGAATAAGGAGTTATAGTATGAATGATATTAAAATAGTTAATAGTTTAAGTGCTGAAGATTTATATTCTTTAAGAGAATGTTTAGGTTGGAAGTTACTTTCAATTGAACAATTTGAAAAAGCACTTAAAAACACTATGTGTATGGTATCTATTATAAAAGATGATAAATGTATTGCATGTGGCAGAGTAGTAGGTGACTATAGTGCTAAAGGAGTACTTTCTGATATATTAGTGCATCCTGATTATCAAAAGAGTGGTTATGGTAAATTAGTAGTAACTCATTTATTAAAAAGAATAGAAGATGTATTAAGTCCAGGAGAACAATTTCAATTAGAAGCAACTCCTACTTATGGTAATAGAGAATTCTATGTTAAATGTGGAATGAAATATAAACCTGAGAATCAAGATGGAGTATATGTTTGGATTAAAAAATAAAGGCTGTTAAATTTTTAACAGTCTTTATTCTCCTTTTTCTTCTTTTTATTAACTTTTTCAATTTTAAGAGTGTATCCTAAAGGTCCTAAGATATCAATCATAGCTTTAATAGTAGGACTATGCATATCACTTTCTATACGAGCTATTTTGACTCTATTTACTTTAGAATATAAACTTAATAATTCTTGAGTTAGATTATTTTCCTTTCTGAAAGATACAAAATCTTTAATAAATTCTTTATATAATTCTTCAGGTGTTTTATCTACCTCAATATAGTTAATATAGTCATACATCTTCTTCATATGGCTAATATTGTAACAAAGTTGATACATTTTGTCAATAAAAATCTTTAAATTAAGTATCAAAAATGTTATAATCTAGGCGAATAAGGGGTGTATGTATGGAAACATATAAAGGGACTACGTTAGAAACAAGGTCTATTGAAAGATATGGTAATCCAATTGTTGATGAGAGTAAGTATAAGAAAACGGCTTATCAATATTTAAAAAATGAAAATAAAGGCTCACTTGAAAATGTAGCATTTTCTTTCTTAGGAAATAAGGTTTTATATGGTGATTTCTTTGAAAGAATTGAAGATACTGCTAGAGCATTAACTTCTATGGGTTTAAAAAAGGGAGATAGGGTTGCAGCTTTAGTATCTAATACTCCTGAATCTGCTTATATTCAGTATGCGGCTAATCGTTTAGGAATTGTTTGTGATTTTATTGATCCTAGAACTAAACCTGCCACATTGGTTGAAATACTAAAAAATGAAGATGTTAATAGTATAATTGTTTTAGATGTTCTTGCTGATGATTTAATAAAATCTCAATTGGGTGAAATAGCATCAAATACAAATGTTAAAAAGGTTTTAACAGTGCCTGCTTTATTATCTGCTCCAAGTTTAATTTATAAATTAAGTTATTTGAAATCAAAATTAGGAAAAAAAGAGAAAATTGATAATTGTGGAATAGAATTTTATGATTACGTTGATGCTATTAACAACTCTAAATATCAATTATTTGATGATGTGAAATATGAAAGTGATAGTCCTGCAATTATAACTCATACATCAGGTTCATCCACTGGTATTCCAAGCCCTATAGTTATTACAAATGAAAATATGAATTCTATACCATATCAACATGAATTAGCTGGATTATGTTTTTCACCTTCTAAAAAGTTACTTCACATTTTGCCTTATTTTGCTGCATATGGTTCAGCATGTTGTACTCATATGGGCCTTTCATTTGGAATGGAGTTACAAGAATTAGCGCAGTTTGATGTTGCAAAGTTAGGTAGAATGATTTATAAATATAAACCAAATATAGTTTTTGGGACTCCATCCTGGTTTCTCGCTATGGCTAAAGATAAATATTTAGAAAATGCTGACTTTTCCTTTTTAGAATGTTTAGTTGTTGGTGGTGGAAGTCTTAGTAATGAGGAAGAAATATTTATCAATAAATGGTTAATTAATCATAAAGCTAGATGTTTACTAACTAAGGGATATGGTCTTTCAGAAATATCAGGTTGTGGAACTTATACTAATAATGATAGTAATAATAAAATTGGATTTACTGGTATACCTTTGCCTTTAACTGAAATAGGTGTTGTTGATCCTGTGTCTAAAAAACTTGTTTATTCAAATGAAAAAGGAGAATTTATTGGAGAGGCTATAGTTAGCGGGCCTTCTGTAATTAGTCAAAAACTTAATCCGGTTAAAGATGATAAATTCATTATTTTAGATGGTAAAAAATATTTCTTAACTGGTGATACTGTTTTAATGGATTCGAATGGAAACTTGAAACATATAGATCGTTTGGATAGAACTTTTGGAAGATTTGATGGTTATAAAATTCATCCTGGAAATATAGAAATGAAAATAAAAAATTATGGAATTGTTGAAGATTGTGCTATCGTTCCTTATTTCAGTGATGAAAAATCTGGTAATATGCCTTTAGGTTATATTGCGTGTGGTGAAAAATTATCTTGTTCTGAAAACGAATTAATTGAAGCTATAATCCAAAAAATGCTTGAAGATAAAACTTTAACAACAAGGGATATTCCTTCTAAATGGATTATAATGGATAAATTACCTTTGAATGGAATGTCTAAAACTGACTTTAATTTATTAAAAAGAGAATTACCAGGTAGTAATGAAAGTATAGATTTACATTTTAATGAAAGTAATTTAAGATTTTCATATAACTTTATTAATGATGGAAAAAAATTAAAAATAAAATAATCACAATTATTTTATTTTTTTTAGTATTGTGTTAAAATGTTCTTAGAATAGGTGTGATTGTGTATGGATTATTTAGTTATGCTATCAATTACTCAATTGATATATTCAGTTTTACTAGGAATAATGTTTTTTTCAAAAAAAAGAATTTCTAAGAAGGAAAATAATATTTATTCTTATTTGCTAATTGAAACAATATGTTTATTGACGTTTGGTATATTGATATTTTTTACGATAAAGAATAATTTTGCTTATCAATTAAATATCATCTTGTGCAAATTTTATTTAATATTTATTTTACTTTGGATTTATATATTTTTTATGTATGTTTTATCAACTATTTACTATGAGAAATTTTTTAGTTCTAATAAGAAATCATTTATTAATTTTATTATAGGTTTTTTACAATCTTTTATTGTTTTGTTTTTGCCATTAGCATTAGAATATAAAAGCATAACTGGTGAAGCAATGTTTGCTTATGGTGTTGCAGCTAATTATGTATATTTTTTGTCCTCACTCTATGTTATTGTTTTAATTGTTATCTTTTTCTGTAATATTAAAGTTTTCAGACAAAAAAAGTATGTCCCTGTATATCTATTCTTTTTCTTAGGTTCTGTTTGTATGATTGCTCAAGCAATTAATCCTGCATTGTTTTTAGTTGTTCCATTAGAAGCCTTATTAACTGCAGTTATGTACTTCACTATTGAAAACCCTGATGTTAAGATGATTGAACAATTAAATCAAGCTAAAGATGCTGCTGTTAAAGCTAATCAAGCTAAGAGTGATTTCTTAAGTAGTATGAGTCATGAGATTAGAACGCCTTTGAATGCTATATGTGGTTTTAGTAGTAGTTTACTTGAAAATCCTGGTGTTAGTGATGAAGCTAAGGGGGATGTTAAAAATATTATTATGGCAAGTGATTCGTTACTTGATTTAGTAAATGGTATTCTTGATATATCTAAGATTGAAGCCAATAAACTTGAAATAATAGATACAAACTATAACTTTTATAAAATGTTTGATGAACTTGTGTTACTTACTAAAGCTAGAATAGGGGATAAACCATTAGAATTTAAATATAGTTATGATGAGAGTATTCCTAAGTATTTATATGGAGACGGGATGAGAGTTAAACAAGTAATACTTAATTTACTTACTAACTCTGTTAAATATACTAAAGTAGGATTTGTTGAATTTAGGGTAAGAAGTGTAGTCAAAAATGACATTATTCGTTTGATTATAAGTGTAGAAGATTCTGGTATAGGAATTAAGAAAGAAAATATAGAAAAACTATTTACTAAATTTGAAAGACTTGGTGTAGAAAAGGAAACTACTACTGAAGGAACTGGACTTGGTCTTGCGATAACTAAAAAATTAGTTGAAATGATGGGTGGAAATGTTGCTGTACAAAGTATATATGGTAAAGGCAGTATATTTACACTATCAATAGATCAAAAGATAGTAACTGGTAGTGAATTAGAAAAACTAATTGAAAACGAAAAAAATGAAGAAAAACCAAGTGATGAAGTTATAAATGCTAGTGGTAAAAGAGTTCTAGTAGTAGATGATAACCAATTAAATCTAAAAGTAGCAGAACGTTTACTAAAAGCATATAAGTGTGATATTGATTTTGCTAGTAGTGGTAGTGAATGTATTACTAAAATAGCGAATGGTGAAAAATATGATTTAATCTTACTTGATGATATGATGCCTAAGATGAGTGGTAGTGAGACACTTGTTAAACTTAAAGAGATAGATAACTTTAATATACCAGTATGTGCACTTACTGCGAATGCTATAACTGGTATGAGAGAAGAATATCTTGGTAAAGGATTTAATGATTATTTAAGCAAACCAATGGTTAAAGAAGAACTTAATAGAGTTATAAAAAAATATTTGAAGAAATAATAAATTATGTTATAATAAATTTAGTTAGGTAGGAGACGAATATGAGAGATGTAAATTTATTAACTAGTAATGGGGTAAATGTAGAAAAAGCTTTAGAATTATTTGGAGATATGGATATGTATGATGCTACTATGTCTGATTTCTTAGAGATGATAGATCAAAAATTAGCTAATCTTAGAAAATATAGAGAAACTGGTGATATGCCAAATTATGCAATTGAAGTACATTCTTTAAAGAGTGATGCTCGTTATTTAGGATTTGTAAGTTTAGCTGATCTTGCTTATCAATTTGAATTAAAAAGTAAAGCTAATGATTTAATGTTTGTTTATGATAATTATAAAACTTTACTTGATGAAGCTCATAGAGTAATTAATTTATCTAAAAAATATTTAGGACGTGAAGTTACTGAAAATGTAATTAATGATATGGTTAGCGGTACTAAAGAAGAAGCAATCTTAGTAGTAGATGACTCTAATTTAGTAGCAAACTTTATTAAGAAAATATTTGATGATAAATATGAAGTATTTATTGCTAGTGATGGAGCTCGTGCTATAGAGATGGTAAGTGGTCCAAATGCTAGTAAAATTAAAGCATGTTTACTTGATTTAAATATGCCAAATGTTAATGGATTCGAGGTTCTTGAATACTTTAAAAAGAATAATTTATTTCTTACAATACCTGTATCAATAATTACTGGTAATGATACACGTGATCAAGTAGACGAAGCATTTAATTATCCAATAGTTGATTTACTTTCTAAACCATTTAATGAAAGAGATGTAAAAAGAATTATTGAAAAAACTTTGTCAAGTTATAATTAAGAGTTGAAACTCTTTTTTATTTGGGTTATTATAGTTTAAAGGAGATGATATGATGGAAGTACCATTTAAGAAATGTAATATCTTAATTCCAAAGAAAAGTGTTGATTATAATTTATGGAGTGTTATTGCTTGTGATCAATATACTTCTCAAATTGAATATTGGAATAAGGTTAAAGATTTAGTAGGAGATAAACCCTCTACATATAAGATTACTTTACCTGAAGTATATCTTGAAGATGAAGATGTTAATGAAAGAATTGAAAATATTAATAAGACTATGAATGAATACTTAGATAATGATATTTTTGATACTTTAGAAGACTCAATGATTTATTTAGAAAGAACTGATTCTACTGGTAAAGTTCGTGAAGGACTTATTGGTATGATTGATTTAGAGAGTTATGACTATAATATAGGTAGTAAGAGTTTAGTTAGAGCTACTGAAAAAACTGTAGTTGAAAGAATACCACCAAGAAAGAAAGTAAGAATTAATGCACCTTTAGAATTACCACATATTATGATTCTTATTGATGATGAAAAGAAAGAGATTATTGAATCATTAAAGAATAAAGTAACAGAAGAAGACGTTATTTATGATTTTGATTTAATGCTTAATGGAGGACACTCTAAGGGATACAAATTAAGTGGTTCAGTAATTGATGAAATAACTAGTAAACTAGAAGCTTTAGGTGATATGGAGTACTTTAATAAAAAATACGGAGTTAATGAAGAAGTTCCATGTATTTATGCGATGGGGGACGGGAACCATAGTTTAGCTACTGCAAAAGCATGTTATGAAGAAGTAAAACAAAAACTTGGTGAAGAAGAAGCACGTAATCACCCTAGTAGATATGCTTTAGTAGAACTAGTTAATATTCATAGTGATGCGTTAGATTTTGAGCCAATTCATAGAGTAATCTTTGATTGTGATGTAGAACACTTATTAACAGCATTATATAAAAGATTTAAAATTAATACTGAAGGTAATGGACAAGCACTTACATATATAACTTCAGCAGGAGAAAAAACTATTTATATAGAAGATCCTACTAGTAACTTAGCAGTTGGAACTTTACAAGGATTTTTAGATGACTATCTACAAGAATTTGCTGGTAAAATTGATTATATTCACGGTGATGAAGTAACTCGTGAAATGGGTAGTAAACAAGATAATATAGGATTCTTACTTCCAAAGATGGAAAAGAGTGATTTATTTAAATCAGTTATATTAGATGGAGCACTTCCAAGAAAGACATTTAGTATGGGACACTCTGATGATAAGAGATTCTATTTTGAATGTAGAAAGATCAAGTAATTGGTCTTTTTTTGTGATATAATTTTTTTAATATTTAATGCAATAATTTTATTATTTAAAACATTATTATTATGAGAGGTAGATTTATGGAATATGTTTTAAAACTAGATAATATTTCTTTAGATGATTATATTCTAGGTATTGCTGATGGAGATACTAAATGTTTAGAAAAGTTATATGGCGCCACAAAAACTTATGTTTTTGGATATGCTTTTTCTATATTAAAGAATATAAATGATAGTGAAGATGTAATGCAAGATGTATTTTTAAACATATATAAAAATGCTAATTTCTATTCTTCTAAGAATAAGCCTATGGCTTGGATAATCACTATAACAAGAAATTTATGTTTAGAAAAATTAAGACGTAAAAAGAAATTAATGTTTGATGATATAAGTACAGTTGAACATTTACTTTCTAAAAAAGATATATCATATGATAAGATACTTTTAAAAACTATATTAGAGGAATTATCTGATGAGGAAAGACAAATAATAGTATTAAATTCTTTATGTGGTTTTACGTTTTTAGAAATAAGTAGAATGTTAGAACTTAAGTTATCTACAGTACTCTCAAAATATAATAGAACTATTAAAAAAGTTCGTAGTAAATATAAGGAGGCAATAAATGAATAAAAAAGTTAAAGATGAATTATATAATGTATTTGATAATATGATATCTTCTGATTATAATGACGTTGCCAAGAAAATTAAAAATAATAAAGGAGTAGTATTAAATATGGAAAAGAAAAGTAAAAGTAAATACTTTGTAACTGGTGGTTTTGGTTTAGCTTTTGCTGTTATGTTATTTTTTGTGGGATTAATGTATTTTAAAAATGATAATAGTGTAGCTGTTATAGGTATTGATGTTAACCCAAGTTTAGAACTTAGTATTAATTCTAAGAATAAGGTTGTTAGTGTTAATACAAATAATGAAGATGGTAAAAAAGTATTAGGGGATATGGATTTAAAAGGTAGTAATGTAGATGTAGCAGTTAATGCTATATTTGGTTCTATGGTTAAAATGGGATATATAAACGAAAATGATAATTCTATTTTGATAAGTATGGTAGAAGGAAATTATGATGTAGATAAACTTGCTAATAATGTATATAGTTATTTGAAAAGTGAAAAATTAGATTCTTCAATATTAACTCAAAATTTAGATACTACATCTTATGATAAAGATTTATCTAAAAAATATAATATTTCTGTATCTAGGGTTAAATTAATAAGAAGTATTCTTAATAAGAACTCTTTATATAATTTTGAAGAATTATCTAAATTAAGTACTAATGAGTTAAATATCTTGGCTAATACAACTTATAATAAGACAGAAGAAGTAAGTACTGTTGGTACTGCTAGTAAGAGTAACTATATAAGTATAGATGATGCTAAAAAAATAGTGTTTGATGATTCTAAAGTAAGCAGTGATACTGTTAAGAATTTAGAAATTGAATATGACTATGATGATGGTATTATGGTTTATGATATAGAATTTATTTCTAATAATACTGAATATGATTATGAGATAGATGCTAAGACTGGTAAAATAATCGAAAGAGAAGTGGAAAACAAAAATGTAAGTACAAGTACATCTAAAAATTATTTATCTAAAGAAAAGATAAAAGAGATTGTGCTTAATAAAACTAAAGCTAAAGATTATTATGATTATGAAGTAGAATTTGAATTTAAGAGTGGAAAAGCCGTTTATGAAGTTGAATTTGAAACTAAAGATAAAGAATATGATATTGTACTTGATGCAGTAAGTGGCAATATAATTAAGTATGAAACTAAGAATAAGAAAGTAGATACAACTAAATATATAACTAAAGATAAAGCTAAAAGTATTGCATTAAATGATGCTAAGGTTACTAATTATTTTGATTATGAAATAGAATTTGAGAGTGATGATGAAACTTATGAAATTAGTTTTGATACTAAAGACATTGAATATGAATATGTAATAGATGCTAAAACTGGTAAAATAATTGAAAGAGAAGTTGATAGAGATTAATTTCTCTTTTTTTGTGATATTTTTAAGTCTTATAAATATAATTAACTAGAGGTGAATAAATGAATAGACAAAATTTATGGTTTGTAACTTTATTTTCATTAATTCTTATTTTAGGTGTTTATTATATTACTCTTCCTAGTGATATATTTAGTAAGTCAGCTTTAGAAAATGTTAATAAGAATGTTGATGTAGTAGTAACCGAGAATGATAAACTTGTTGCTTTAAGAGTAGAAAGGGATGAAGAAATAAGTACTGTTATGAGTGAACTTCAAAATAAAATAACTTCACCTTCGTCATCTACTGAAGTTAAGAATGCTGCGTTTGAAGAACTACAAATACTTAATTTAGCTAAAGGAAAAGAAACATATTTGGAAGATAAAATACTTAATAACTTTAAGATTAAATCATTCGTAGAAATAAATAATGATAATATTAAGATAACTATAGCTTCTAGTGAACATAATACTAAACTTGCTAATGACATAATGAGAAGTGTTCAAGAAGAATTTAAAGATAAGAAAAATATTACTATTAAGTTTGAGTCATAGGCAAATGAAGTCACATTATTAGTGGCAATGTCATAAATTACTTTAGAAACATAGGTGTATGTAGACGGAGGTGTTTATGACAGGGAATATATTAACTAAGAGAGAAAAAGATGTATTTGAACTTCTAGTACTTAATAAAACTACTAAAGAAATAGCAGATGATTTAGGTATTAGTGAAAAAACTGTTAGAAATCATATAAGTAATTCTATGCAGAAACTTGGATGTAAGGGAAGAGCAGGAGCAGTTATAGAACTCTTGAAGTTAGGAGAGATTTCATTATAATTCACTTTAAAAAGTGAATTTTTTTTATTATGATGGCATAAACTTTAATATGATAAAGAGATATGCAATGAATAAAATTTTTGTTAGTACTTTAGTATTTGGATTACTTGTTTTGTTTTATTTGGTACCTAGTCCTTCTTTTGATATGGAAGTAGTGGAGGAAGATAATAAAAGTGGTAAAGAGAATGTAGTATATTTGCTTGACGAAGATAATTATGTATCTAGAGTTATTAGTTATTATGAAGAAAGTGATATTGAGACGTTAATTCGTGAGAAGATAAAGATTCTTATTAATGGAGATAAGAGTTTGGGTAAGTTTTATTCTTTGATACCTAAAAATACTATTTTAAAGGATGTTAAAGTTGAAAAAGATAGTGTATACTTGAATTTTAATAAAGAATTTTTAAGTGTGAATAAATATTTAGAAGAATCTATGATTGAAGCTATAGTATTTAGTTTGACTGAGATAAATGGTATTAATAATGTTTATATAAATGTTGACTCTGAGAAACTTACTAAACTACCTAATTCAGGAAGAAAAATACCATACCCATTAACTAGAAGTTTTGGTATAAATAAGAAGTACGACTTAAATAGTTTAAATGAATTAGATAAAACAACTGTATATTTTGTTAAAACTTGTGATGAGGTAGAATACTATGTACCTGTTACTAAGATTAGTAATACAAGTAGTTCTAAGATAGATATAATTATTGAGGAATTAAAAAGTACTGTTAATGCTCAAGATAATTTAAATAGTTATGTGTCTAGTAATATTGAACTTGTAGACGCAGAAATAAGTGATGAAAAAATTAATTTAATATTTAATGATTTTATATTTAGTGATGCATCTTCTAAAGTTATTTTAGAAGAGGTTAAGTATGTGGTGTCTGAAAGTATATTTGAAAATATGAATGTAAAAGAGGTTATTTTTAGTACAAAAGAACATAATAATATTACAAGTGTCAAAAAAAGTTAAAAAAGGGGTTGCAAAAATAAAAATAGTGTTGTATACTTTAGTAGTAATTTCCAGTTGTCCTCGTAGCTCAGCTGGATAGAGCAACGGCCTTCTAAGCCGTCGGTCACACGTTCGAATCGTGCCGAGGACACCATATTTAAAAATAATCGCTTATGCGGTTTTTTATTTTAAAAAAATATAAGGCAAAATATTGATGGAAGTTGGTCTCATAAATTAGGATATACTTCTACAATAGAAAAAGTTGAGATGCCACAAGAAAGAGTACTTGGAAGATATGATTATGTAAGACTTTGGAGATCGCAAAACCAGTAATTATGAAATAAATTGACACATTGTATCAAATGTGATATAATATGTGCATCATTAAGGGGGAATAGAATATGGCATGGTATGTTGCATTATATTTATGGGGTGTTGTTGCTAGTAGTATAGTTAATAACACAAAGAGTTTATTAGCGCTATGGTACGTTAGCAAATATGATAAACAATATTTAAAAGAATTTAAAGAAAGATCAGGATTTGAAAAAGCAAGTTTCTTTGCTAGAAATATTTTAAAGACATTTATACCTGTTTATAATATAATACATCCACTTGTATTACTTGCTAATTCTCGTTTTCCAAATCTTTTACATCCAATTGATTCATTAATTAGTAGTGGTGGAAGTCAATATGCTATTTGGAAAAATAAAGAAAATAAAAGAATGAAACGTGTAAATAAATTAGTTCAAAAAATAAATAAATTTTTTGGTAATGATAAGGTTGAGAATAAAACTACTAAAAGTGTTCCTTCTAAACAAGTTTCTGAAAGAAAACCGGTTAGTCAAACTCAAAATAAAAAACAAAATCCGCCATTACCAGAGAGAAAACCTGTTGTTCAAAATAATTTACAAACTAAAAAACCAGTTTCTACTGCAAGCGTTGATTCAGAAGTAGAACTTGCTAAGAAAAAATTAACTGAAGCTGAAAACAGAATTAATTCATTAAGAAGTCAATATAATAAATTAAATAAAGAATATAATGCTTTAAAGAAACAAGGAGCTTCTAAGAGTGAGTTACTTATTACTAAGAAGAAAATGGATGAAATTGCTGATAATGCTCAAGGTTTAATTGAAGCATATAATGGTTTAAAACAAAGATTAGCTGTTAGAACTAGTGGTCAAACTAAAAAACCAGTTGAAACAATAGAAAGTATTGATACTAAATTAGAATCTTTAAAAAATGAACAAGCTAAGTTAATAGTAGAATATAATAGTCTTGCAAAGGCTGGTAAAGCAGATGCATCGAAATTATCTAGAATTAATGCTATTAGAACTGAAGTTCAAGAACTATTAGCTAAACGTAATCAATTATTTATGAGTCAAATGACACCTAGTGATGGACAAAGAACTTTAAGAAGATAATCTTGTGATTGTCTTCTTTTTATATTATAATTATATTGAGGTAATAATATGAGAGGCGTATATATACATATTCCTTTTTGTAAGAATATATGTAGTTATTGTGACTTTTGTAAATTCTTATATAATGAGGAATGGGCTAATACTTATTTAGATTTTTTAAATCAAGAAATTCATGAATATTATGAAGGAGATAAAGTTAAAAGCATTTATATTGGTGGTGGTACTCCATCTAGTCTTAGTACAAGTAACCTAAATAAATTATTTGAAATTATTAGTCATATAAGAAGAATAGAAGATGCTGAAATAACTTTTGAATGTAATATTAATGATATAACAGAAGATTTACTTATCATACTTAAAGGAAATAATGTAAATAGACTTAGTATTGGAGTAGAGAGTTTTAATAAAAGAAATCTTAAATTAATGAATAGAAGTCATACTAAAAAAGAAGTATTTGAGAAAATTAATTTATGTAAAAGACTTGGATTTAATAATATTAATGTTGATTTGATATATGCTCTTCCTGAAGAAAGTTTATTTACTCTTAAGAGTGACTTAAATACAATGTTAAAACTTGGTATTACTCATATAAGTACATATTCTTTAATTATAGAAGAACATACTATGCTTTATAATAATGGTACTAAACCTATAGATGAACTACTTGACTTTAAAATGTATAAATATATATGTAAGAAACTTAAAAAACGTGGTTTTCATCATTATGAAGTGAGTAATTTTGCATTAAAAGGATATGAAAGCAAACATAATTTAATATATTGGGATAATAATGAATACTATGGCTTTGGACTTGGAGCTCATGGATATATAAATGAGATGAGATATGAAAATACACGTAACTTTAATAAATATTTAAATGGACAATATAGACTTAATGAATTACTTGTTTCTACTCAAGAAGAGATGGAAAATGAAGTAATACTTGGTCTTCGTAAATTAGATGGTATAAGTATTCATGAATTTAGTGAGAGATTTAAAAAAAATATTTTTGATGTATTTAAGTTAGAGGATGCAATTAAGAAAAAGTATTTAATAATTAAAGATGATAAAATATATATACCAGAAGATAAGATATATGTAATGAATGAAATAATTAATATGATTTTATAGAAAGGGAAAAGATGAAGATATTTAAATTGATAGGGAACTTGAAAAAGTACGTATTTATTATGTTAGTTTTTTGTGTTATTCAAGTATTTTGCGAACTTTATTTGCCTAATATAATGAGTGATATAGTTGATATTGGTATTGCTAACTCTGATAAAGCTTTTATAACTAAAGAAGCAATTGTTATGCTTATTACAACAGTTGTGTGTTTAATATCACATACCATGGTAGTTTATAGTACAGCTAAATTCTCTAATAATTATGGTTATAGAATTAGAAAAGCATTATATTCTAAAATAACATCTTTTAGTAAGAAAGAAATAGATGAATTTGGAGCTTCAACTTTAATAACAAGAAGTACTAATAATGTTAGTAATATAACAAGTACATTTAGCTTTGGACTTAGGCTTATGGTTTTTGCACCTATAATGGGAATAGGTGCTGCGATAATGGGATATAAAACTGCTCCTAGTTTAGCTCCTATAGTTTTGGTGGCTGTGTGTGTACTTGTTCTTGGACTTACTACAATATTTATGCTTGTGTTTCCTAAGTTTGAAGTATTACAAAAGCTACTTGATAAACTTAATGCATCAACTAGAGAAATCTTATCAGGTTTGAGAGTAATAAAAGCATTTAATAAACAAGATTATTTTAAAAAGAGATTTGATAAAGTAAATACTGAAAACAAAAAATTAAATATATTTTTAAATAAAGTTTTATATTTAGTAGAACCTATGATGTCATTAATTATAAATATAGCTACGATTGTTATAGTTTATGTATCTTGTGATTATTTAAGCCTTGGTACTCTTGAAATAGGCTCTATGATGGCATTTATTCAATATATGTCAACAGTATTATTAAGTTTTATGATGCTTCTTGTTATAATCTTGAATATACCTAGGGTAATCGTATCATTTAAAAGAATTAATGAGATATTAAGTGTTGAACCAAGTATAAGCAATAGTGGTAAAATAAAACTTTCTAGTTTAGAGAGTATTGAATTTAAAAATGTTTATTTTAGATACGATAAAGCTCATGATGATATGCTTAAGAATATATCTTTTAGAATAGAAAAAGGAGAAAATGTTGGTATAATTGGTAGTTCTGGTAGTGGTAAAACTACTATTGTGAATTTACTTTTAAGACATATAGATGCCTCTAGTGGTGAAATACTAATAAATGGTATTGATATTAAAGAATATGATATAGAGTCTCTTAGAAATATATTTGCATATACTCCTCAAAAGACTTTATTATTTAAAGGTTCTATTCGTGAAAACTTAACATTTGATAAAAATCTTGCTAATAATGTACTTGATAATGCATTAGATGAAGCAGCTATTAAAGATTTTATTGATAACAATAGTGAAGGATATGATTTTAAAATAGAACAAGCTGCGGTTAATTTAAGTGGTGGTCAAAAACAAAGAATGTCTATTGCTCGTGCTTTACTTAGTGGAGGAGAATGTTTACTTTTTGATGATTCATTTAGTGCGGTAGATTATATAACTGATAAAAGAATAAGAAGTTCAATAAATAAAAATTATAGTGATAAGATGGTTATACTTGTTACTCAAAGAGTTGGAACAATAAAAGAAGCTGATAAAATAATAGTAATAGATGAAGGAAAGATAGAATCTATTGGTAACTATGAGACTCTTGAAAACTCTAGTAAAGTATTTAAAGAATTTATTGATTCTCAGAAAAGGGAGGTGGCTTAAATGAAAAAGAAAAATAATAATAAAGCTCCTACTTTTAGTGAGATGGTTAGTAAAACATTTAAGATAATTAAAGACTATAAAAATCATTATATACTTATAATATTATTTTGTTTACTAGCTGCTTTGTTTAGTGCTCTTGCTCCATACTTTTTAGGATATGCAACAGATAGTTTATATGATTCTATAAAGAATGGTACAGCGTTTAATTATATTTACATAGTAAAAGTTTTAATGATAGTTTTATCTTGTTATATTATTGATGCAGTGTGTACTTATTTTAAAAGTTATATGTCTTCAAAATTAGGACAAGAGATTGGATATGATTTAAGACGTAAACTTATTAATAAGATAAATGTTACTAAACTTAGAAAACTTGATAGTATGAAAAAAGGTGATATTATTAGTAAAATAACTAATGATGTTGAAAGACTTACTGATAATATTACTGAGATAATACCAGAACTTGTATATAATATTTCATTAATAATTGGTGTAGTTATAATGATGTTTATACTTGATGTTAAGCTTGCACTACTTACTATAATTGCTATACCTCTTACATATTTTTTACTTTCTTTTGTAGTAAAAAAGACCCAAAACTATTTTGAACTTAATCAAAAGGCTATAGGAAATGTTAATTCTTTTGTAGAAGAGAGTGTTACTAATAGTGATGTTATAAAGTCATTTAATAAAGAAAAATATTTTAATAAGAAGTTTAATAAAGAGAGTAAAGAACTTGCAGAATATGGATTTAAGAGTAGTTTTTATAGTAGTCTTGCTGTTCCATTTAATAAAGCTATTGGAAATCTAAACTATATAATCATTGTATGTGTTGGTAGTATTAGCGTTATTAAAGGCAATATGAGACTTGGAGCTATTCAATCATTTATACAGTATATGAAGGATTTTAATAGACCAATGAATGTAATTGCTCAAGTAATTAGTAATTTACAAATGGCTATTGCGAGTGTTGATAGAGTTTATGAAATACTTGACCTGGAAGAAGAAGCAAATGGTAAAATAAAAGAATTTACATTTAACGATTCAATTGAATTTAAAGATGTAACGTTTAGTTATGTTGAAGGAAAAACTGTTCTTAAAAACTTTAACCTTAAAATTAATAAAGGTGAAAAAATTGCTTTAGTTGGTAAGACTGGTGCAGGTAAAACAACAACAGTAAATCTTCTTATGAATTTTCATGCTCATTATACTGGCCAAATATTAATTGATGGAGTAGATATTAGAGATATAGATAAATCTTCATATAGAAAACTAATTAGTATGGTTTTACAAGATACTTGGTTGTTTGAGGGAACTATTAAAGAAAATATTGTTTTTGACAAGCGTATCAGTGATGATAAACTAAGTAAAGTTCTTTCTAAATCTAAAATACTTCATATGATTGAAGGACTTCCTGGTGGACTTGATTATGAAATAAATGAAGAAACTAATAATATGTCTGCTGGTGAAAAACAATTACTTACGATAGCTCGTGCTTTAGTTCAAGATCCTGAGATACTTATACTTGATGAAGCAACATCTAATGTTGATACTCGCCTTGAATATTTAATAAATCATTCTATGAATAGTCTAATGAAGAATAGAACTTCTATAGTTATAGCTCATAGACTTTCTACTATTGTAGAGAGTGATAAAATAGTTGTCATTAAGAATGGTCAAATACTTGAAGCAGGTACGCATAAAGGATTACTTAAAAATAAAGGATACTATTATGAACTTTATAGTAGTCAATTTGATTTGAATGAGGAATAAGTATGGATAATTATGTAGTTGGTTTAGATGAGTACATGGAAATGAATGAATCAAATCCATTAGCTTATACAAGAGATCTTGCTACTTGTATTGCTGTACTTTTACATTTGAAAAATTCTAGTATTCTTATGCATATAGCTGCTTTTGAAAACGGAAAAATAGAACTTAATAAATTCATAAAACTAGTAAGCGAGAGAAAAGAAGAAATAGAGAATGCTGAAGTATTTAAAGCATTTAAAACTGAACAATCTAGTTTAGATAAAGTATGTGATATTCTTACTAATAATGGTATTTCGTTTGAACTAGAAGATGTATTTAGAAATTATTCTAATATGACATCAGTTGGTTATAATTATAATAATAAAAAATATTATATGGTTGATATGTATATGGGTGAACCTGAATTTATAGAAGTACCTAAGGGATTTAAAATAGAATTATAAAATCATAAATTATATATTTTTTAAATAGAACTAGCAATAGTTCTTTTTTAATTTGACATAAATTTTACAAACTATTTTTTAAAAGGTATTTACAAAAGCGAACAAAAATAGTAATATAGTGGTAGGAAGTGAAACAAAGTGGTAGAAAGTGGGGTGCTTAGTTATGCTTATGGGTGAATTTCATCATAATCTTGATGAAAAAAGTAGACTAATCATTCCAAGTAAGTTTAGAAATGAACTTGGAGAAAAAGCTATTATCACTAAAGGACTTGACAAGTGCTTATTTATCTATTCAGAAAGTGAATGGAATAAAATAGTACAAAAAGTAAGTAGCCTACAATTTACTAAAAAGAATGTTAGAGCTTTTGAAAGATCTTTCATTGGTGGAGCTTCTTTAATTGAATTCGATAAACAAGGTCGAATTAATATTACCTCACCGTTAGTTCATTACGCCAATATTAATAAAGAATGTGTAATTATTGGCGTAAATGAACGACTAGAAATATGGAGCGCAGAAGAATTTAATAACTATATGAAGGAGAATGAAGAAAATCTTGATGAAATAGCAGAAGATATCTTCGATGCGAACTATGAAGCATAAAAGTGTATTGTTAGACGAGGTAATAAATTATTTAAATGTAAGACAGGGTGGAATATATGTGGATGCTACTGTAGGATATGCAGGACATTCAAGTGTAATATTAAAGAAAATTGGAAAAGAAGGGGTTCTTTTCGCCTTTGATCAAGATGATGAAGCAATAGAATATTCAACTAAAAGATTAAAAGAAATTGGAGACAATTTCACAATATTTAAAAGTAATTTTGTTAATATGAAAAAATATATTAATGAGAGTGTAGATGGAATTATCTTTGATTTAGGGGTTTCAAGTCCTCAATTAGATGAGGCAGAAAGAGGATTTAGTTTTCATAAAGATGCTCCTCTTGATATGAGAATGGATAAAAGTAATCCATTAAATGCTAGGATAGTAGTAAATGAGTACAGCTATCAAAAACTAACTGAAATTCTATTTAAATTTGGAGAAGAAAAATATGCTAAAAGTATAGCTAAAGCAATAATAGATGCAAGACCAATTGAAACGACTCTTGAACTTGCTGAAATTATTAAAAATAATGTACCAATTAGTTATAGAAACAAAAGTCATCCAGCAAGAAAAACATTTCAAGCAATTAGAATTGAAGTTAACCATGAACTTGACATTTTAGAAAGTTCTTTGAAAGATGCATTTGATTTATTAAAAATTGGTGGTAGACTAGAAGTGATATCATTCCATTCATTGGAAGATAAAATTGTATCAAAAGTATTTAAAGAGTTATGTACAGATGATCCTAGTACTAAAAAATTACCAATGGTTCCTGTAGAATTAAGTGCAAGAGCTAAAAAAATAGTGAAATTAACACCTAGTACGAATGAACTAGATGATAATAATAGAAGTAGAAGTTCAAAATTAAGAGTAATTGAAAGGATAAGATAAATGAAACAAAAAAGATATGTAAAAACTAAGGGGGAAGGCTTACTTAAATCATTGACAGTAATTTTCTTCATTGGATTTTTACTATCAACTTTTGTTATGAGTGCAAAAGTTCAATCAAGTAACTCTGAACTTCAAAGATTAAAAAGTAAAGTTGAAAGTCAAGAAAAAATGAACTTAAGTATGCAAATGAAAATAAATGAACTTGCATCTTTAGATAATGCTTTAGAAGTTGCAGATGCCAATGATTTGAAGTATAATAATAGTAATATTAGAGTAATTTCAAAGTAGAGGTGTCATATGAAGAAAACAAGAGTAATTAAGATTAATGCAATATTCATAATTATTGTTGTTTTTATTTTTGTTGCAATAATTTTGAAATTATTATGGATAGGACTTGGTAATGTTAAAGTAGAAGGTAAACCTCTTGCTGATTTTGCAGAGAATCGTGATACACGTACTAAGACTTTAACTGCCAAACGTGGTACTATTTATTCTGCTAAAGGAGAAATACTTGCAAAAGATGTAAATAGTTATACGGTAATAGCATATTTGGATCCAAGTAGAACTAAGGATGAGAAAAGACCATATCATGTAGTTGATAAAGAAAAAACAGCTGAACTTTTAAGTCCTTTAATAAATATGACTAAAGAGAGAATTTTAAAGCTTTTAAATACAAAGATTAAATCATGTAATGAAGATAAAACTGAATGTTCAGAAAGAGTTCCATATCAAGTAGAACTTGGACCTGGTGGTCGTGGTATTACTGAACTAGTTAAAGATCAAATTGAAGACTTAGATTTGCCAGGCATTGATTTTATTGCTAGTACTAAGAGATATTATCCTAATGGAGACTTTTTATCTTATACTTTGGGATATGCTAAAAATAATGATGATAATCAATATGTTGGTGAAATGGGTCTTGAACTTTATTATAATGAAGAATTAACTGGTGTAGATGGGTATAAAAAATATCAATCTGATTTATATGGATATCAAATAACTAGTACACCTGCTGTTGAACAAAAGAGTATTAGTGGAGATGATATATATCTTACAATTGATGATAATGTTCAAATGTTTACTGAACAAGCTATTAATACTTTGGAAGAGGGTAAACCAGAATGGGCTACTATGTCAGTTGTAAATGCTAAGACTGGTGAAATATTAGGAGTAGCATCAAGTCCTAGTTTTAATAATAATACATTAGAAATTAAATCTTATTATGATCCATTTGTTGCTTATGAGTATGAACCTGGTTCTACTATGAAAATATTTAGTTTTATGGCAGCTATGGAAAATGGTATCTATGATGGAAGTAAAAAATATAAAAGTGGTACTATCAAAATAGATGAAGCTAATATAAAGGATTGGAATAATAAAGGATGGGGAATGGTTACTTTTGATGAAGGATTCATGGCTTCGTCTAATGTTGCCGCTGTTAATTTGGCGATGGAACTAGGTAGAGCAAAATTGAAGGATTATTTTACCTCATTAGGTTTTGGAAAGAAAACTGGAATTTCACTTCCTAATGAAAGTAAGGGTACTGTTAATTTTAGATATAATACTGAAGTTGCTGCTGCATCTTATGGTCAAGGTATGACAGTTAGTGCTATTCAAATGGTACAAGCTCTTACAAGTATTGCTAATGATGGAGTTATGATTAAACCTTATTTAGTATCTAAAATAGTTAGTGGTGAAACGGGTGAGGTTGTTCTTGAGAATAAGAGAACAGAAGTGGCTAAGGTTGCTAGTACGGAAACTGTAGAAAAAATTAAAGAATTAATGCGTGGTGTAGTTCAAGATGGATGTAAAATTGCTACTGGTGGAGGATACAATGTTCCAGGGTATGATGTTATTGGTAAAACTGGTACTGCACAAATAGCATCTTCAAGTGGTGGATATTTAAAAGGAAGTAAAAATTATATTAGAAGTTTTGCTACTTTATTTCCTGGAGATGATCCTGAAATTATAGTTTATGTTGCTGCTAGTAAGATATCAGACGCAAAATATTTAAAAAATGCTGTTAAAAGTCTTATAAAAGATGTTGGTACTTACTTAAATATAGTTGGCAGTAAAGAAGTAGAAGAAACAGGTACATATACAACAAAGAGTTATATAAATCTTGATGTTAATACTGTTAAAACATCGTTAGAGGTTTCTTCAATGGAACCAATTATTATTGGAGAAGGAACCAAGATAATAAAGCAATATCCTAGTAGTAATACCAAACTTAATGCTCATAATAAAATATTTTTAGTAACAAATGATTCTAATTATAAAATGATTGATATAAAAGGTTGGAGTAGAAGTGATGTGTCTACGTATGCTAATCTTACAGGGCTTGATGTAACTTTTGATGGATATGGGTATGTTAAAACATATTCTATAAAGAGTGGGACAGAACTAGTAAATGGCAGTAAACTAGAAGTGTCACTCGAGCCGAAATTTAAAGAAGAGGCGAAGAAGGAAGAAAGTTAACTTCCTTTTCTTTTTCGACAAATTTTTTAATATTTGTGTTATACAATATAATTGAGGTGAAAACATGAGAATTTTTTATTTATTTGAAGTAAAAGACAATATCATTAAAAATTATAGAAATAATTATGAGGAGTTATATTCCATGCTTGAAAATATCCATCATTTAAAAACCGAAGATATAGTTCTTGGCTATAATATATTTAATTCATTAGTTGTTCCTTTGAAAAAAGAAGAGTATAACCAATATATTAAAGAATCTAATTTGGAAAATGAAAACTATATTTGTTATAATTATACTCATACTATAAATGATTTTTATAATGATGAAACAACTAAAATGGTTATAAATAACTCTCATATAAAAATTAAAACTAATAAGAATGCTCCATCGTTTTTTTATAATATTCGTGCTTTTAAAAATATATTTGTATGTGATTTTGAGAACCATGATTATTTTCTTTTAGATAATAATTTATATTCTTGCATAAACTCTTAATTCTTGATAGAATTATCTTAGGGAGATGAATTTATGTTAATATTAGAGACAGTTAAATGTACTGGTAATATCTGGATGGATATTTTATATTTAGTAATTGGTCTTATAGTTGGACTTGTAGCTGGTTTCTTAATTTCTAAGAAATTAGTTAGTAAGCAATTAAAAGAAAATCCACCAATTAATGAAGAAATGATTAAAACTTTAATGAGAGGAATGGGAAGAAATCCTAGTCAAAAACAAGTAAATCAGTTAATGAAACAAATGCAAAAGTTCCAATAGGAACTTTTTTTATGTTATAATTTTTATGGTGAAGAAAATGAATAAATTTTTTAGACATTTACATACAGTAAATAAGCATAGATTTGAAGTATTTAAATTATGTTGTAAGGTTGGTATTCCTTTTAGAGGTTTGGTGCATGATTTATCTAAATATTCTTTTGAAGAGTTTTTTGAGTCAGTTAAATATTATACAGATGGATCTGATAGTCCTTTGAGAACTAGTAAAAAGATTAATGGTTATAGTAGGGCTTGGCTTCATCATTTCGGTCGCAATAAACATCATTTTGAGTATTGGTATGATTATAGTGCTCCAGTAAAAACTCCAATAATTCCATTTAAATATATGCTTGAAATGATATGTGATAGAATAGCTGCTTCTAAAATATATTATAAAAAAGATTATAAAGATAATACTCCATATGAATACTTTATGGCTCGTAAAGATACATATGAATTAAACCCTAAACTTAAAGATTTTTTAGAAGAAGTATTCTACGATTTAGGCAAAAAAGGAGAAAAAGTTCTTAATAAAAAGTATATCTATAATATATATTTAAAACATACAAAGTAATTGTATTTGTGAAATAAGTGTGATAATATTGTGTTAATAAATAATATGGTCGCGTCAAAAACATTTTATTTATAAAGAGGTGTAGTATGAAAAATAAAATTAAGAAAATATTAGTAAACAAAAGAAATTGTGTTATTATTGGCGTTATTGTTGGTTTATTAATTGTGTTACTTATTACATTATGTGGTAAAAAGGAAGAAGTGGATGTAACATACTTACTTGCTAAATTGGAAAAATCTAGTGAACTTACGACAGCAAAACTTACTTTTGAAGGTATATATCCATATAAAGATTCTGGTATTAAGATAATTAGTAGAAGTGACTTCTTAATGATATATCAAGCTACTGCTAGAGCTGGAATAGACATCAAGAAAGTTAAAATTACTGCTGACTATGTTACTAAAACAATAATTATTTCTTTACCAAAAGCTGAGGTTTTAGATGTCAAAGTAGATCCAAATAGTATTAAATATTACGATGAAGGATTTGCATTATTTAACTTTAATTCAAAAGAAGACGCTAATAAAGCACAAGCTGAAGCAGAAAAGAAAGCAAAAGAAAAAGTGGTTGGACTTGGTATATTAGAAACTGCTGATAAACAAGCAGATGCACTTATAAAAGGACTTATTCAAGATATAATACCTAAAGATTATAGCTTAAAAGTAACAAAACAACAATAATAAAAAGTGACTTGGAATTATCTAAGTCACTTTATTTTTCTTTTTTAAAAGTTAATTCAAATATTTCTTTGGAATCTTTAGAGAATAGGTAACCACCTAAGTATTCATATTCTCCTTCAAATTCATTTAACATTGTTGAATCTTTATATACTTTTAATTTATTATCAGTTGATATATAGAAATTATAGCCATTATCAAAGTATTGTTTTAATGCATTGTACTCATCTAATACTTTTGAATTAAGTAAGTCTATATAATAAAGTATATCTTGATCATCAACTTCTGTATAAAGAGAAATTTTGTAATAGTTTTTATTTTGATACATTGGTGAGATTGTATACATATAATCTATATTTTTATTTTTATTAAATTCAGTTTTATAGTATTCGTATAAATCATAGTCATAGAATGTAAGGATTACTTTATCATTGTTAGGTTCAAATGTATAAATATATTTAGAATCTTTATTGAATGAATATAAATCTATAAATTCAGTACTTGTACTTATTTTTCTTTCTATGTCTTTTGAATTTATTAAGTAAATAGATGTTTTATTATTATAGTATGTTACTAGATATAGTTTATTATTTATTACTGATGTTACTATTGTGTCATATATGCCATCATAACCTGGGTATCTATCTTCAAGTGATGCATCTATTTTACTATCAATATATATTTTACAGTTAGCATCTGCGATACTTATTTTTTTGTTTTTTTCAAGTATTAAGAAGTTTTCTATTGATACTATTTGATTGTATTCAATTGGAATAATTATTTCATTTTTAAAGTTTACAACTCCAAATTTATTATCTTTTATAACTATTGCATATTTATCATTATAAACACTTATTCCATCATAAATAGCATCTATTATTATGTTTCCTTTATAGTCTATAAGTCCTGATTTTTTAATTTCATTTGTTATAGGGAAGTAGTAAAGGCTAGTACTTATTGGTTCTTCCATTTCTCTATATGCGATAGAGAAATCATCATCTATAGTAGAAGATCCAATATCTAGTTTAGTAACACTACCGTCATTAGTATTTAATACTTCGTAAGTATAAGTATCTGCTTTTTCATCATAAGTTTCAAGTATAGCATAAATTCCAGTTAATTCTTTATTAAATGGTAATATAATATCGTTATAATCTTTAGATTTCTTTTTGGTTTTAGTATTTACATAGTAGCAATAGTCATTATCTCCATAATAAAATTCAAAATTTTTCGATTTAGCATTTGGATAATCTTTATCATCATCTTCATCTTGCTTTAAGATTTTTTCATCAAATAATTTTCCATTATTACCAATAGTATAAAGTTCTCCTTTTACGAGGTCACTTATTTCTTTAGTATCATTATCATAATATATACTACCAATTGTAGTGTATTTAGAAACTAATTCTACTTCTTTGAATTCTTCTGTTATTTTTGGTATTTCAGGTTCTTTTGGTTCTTCTGGCACTTTTGGATCAGAAGATAAGATACCAATAACTGCAGCACTTATACATAATACTAATAGTAATACTATTACAATAATAATAATTCTTTTTTTCTTATTCATTTATAACCACCTTTATTATAAAAATATTATAACATACAAATTATGCTTTTAAAATATTCTAATTTAATATATAATATTTTATGGAGAAGTAAAAAATGAAAAAAGAAATACAAGAATATATAACATACTTAACACCTGAATTTATTTATGTTCCATTTGATTCAATAGAAAAATTACAATTACCTAAAAATAAAAAAGTTAATCATAATACGTTACTTGGTGAAAGAGATAATGATAAAAAAATATTTAGTCCTGTTAGTGGTAAAATAGTTGGTACTAGTAAGATGTCTTATAAAAGTGGGAATGCGAATAGTTTAGTTATTGAGAATGATTTTATAGATAAAAAAGAAAAATTAAATCCTACTAGAAATTTAAGTAAAACTAAAAAGAGTGATATAGTTGAATCATTAAAAAAGTATGGACTTGATAATAAAATAAATAGTAAGACTACTTTAGTAGTTAATTCTTTATATGATAAAAATTATGATCTTAAAGATATGGTAATTAACTATGAAAGTTATGAAGAAATACTTGAAGCAATAGATGAATTTATGAGTGCTTTTGGTATGAAGAATTGTTATATATGTGTAAGTAGAGATGACTTAAATTCTATAGGGGCTTATAACAAATATATTAATGCTTTTTTAAATATATGTATGGTTCATAGTAATAAGAAATTTAAGGATTCTACTTGTGTATTTTATAGTGTTGAAGAGATTCTTGCGATTCATAAAGCTATATCTTTAGATTATATGTATGATAATACTATTTTAACTATAAATGATGGTAAACCTATAATAGTTAAGGTAAAACTATATACTTCTTTAGTAGAACTCTTAGAGGCTTTAAAAATAGCTTATAAAACTAAATCTATATATATAGATAATATTAAAATAGATAATCCTTCTAATTTTATAATAGATGCTAATGTTAGAAGTGTTATAGTAAAGGATAAATAATATGATATATGTATTCTTAGGAAATGA
>UMHM01031746.1_pt1 | contig 27092 bp, 24 predicted proteins | sample 1965501 | NCBI WGS metagenome assembly UMHM01 (sample SAMEA4836095, study PRJEB28245) | human gut metagenome | biome: gut microbiome; material: fecal sample | place: Denmark | collected 2008
CTTGCCCCTGCGAAGATAGCTAGCTGCCGGGTCCTTTTTTTTGTCTTTTTTCTTATGACATAAGTCACTAGATTCATCATACGAATTCATTTCATAAATCATTAACATTTGTTTATGGTATAATATCTACCATAAGGAGGTTTATTATGGACCAAAAGTATATTACAATACAAGGCGCTCGTGAAAACAACCTTAAAAATGTTAGTTTAAAAATTCCTAAAGATAAATTAATAATTATGACTGGAGTTTCCGGAAGTGGTAAAACTTCTTTAGCTTTCGATACCATATATGCAGAAGGACAACGTCGTTATATGGAATCTTTATCTGCATATGCAAGACAGTTTCTTGGAAACAGTGAAAAGCCTGATGTTGACCAAATAGATGGTTTGTCGCCAGCTATTGCGATAGATCAAAAAACAACCTCAAATAATCCACGATCTACAGTTGGTACTGTTACGGAAATTTATGATTATTTACGTTTATTATATGCTCGTATAGGTGTCCCTTATTGTCCTGATCACCATATTCCAATTACTGGTAATACAATCAAAGAAATGATTAATAAAATCATGGAATTACCAGATAAGACAAGATGTACAATCCTTAGTCCCGTTGTACAAGGAAAGAAGGGTACTCATAAAGATCTATTTGAAAAACTAATGAAAGAAGGATATATACGTGTTCGTGTGGATGGAGAAATCAAATATCTTGAGGAATTAGACAAGTTAGATAAAAATAAAAAGCATTCTATTGATGTAGTAATTGACCGAATTGTAAAGAGTGATGATCGATCTCGTTTTCATGATTCTTTAGAAACAGCATTAAAGTTGAGTGATGGTTTAGCCATTCTATTAACGAATGAATCTGAAACATTATTTTCAAGTAACTATGCTTGTAAAATTTGTGGGTTTTCAGTCCCTAAACTTGAACCTAAACTATTTTCTTTTAATGCTCCTTTTGGAGCTTGTCCTGAATGTAAAGGTTTAGGTATTACACAAAAAGTTGATTTATCCTTACTGATTCCTGATTCAACAAAATCTATTGCTCAAGGTGGTATTCATTATTATAAAAATATAGTCAATACAGAAAATTTAGAATGGCAAAGAATTCACGCGTTGATTAAATATTATGAAATTGATATGGATACGCCTATCAAAGATTTACCTAAGAAAAAACTTAATTATCTATTATATGGATCTGATGTACCTATTGCATATCAATTGAATTCTAGATCTGGCACTGTTTCTACAAAGCTAGAATATATTGAAGGAGTTTGTCCAATGATAGAAAGAAGATACATGGAAACTACTTCAACTATGTCTCGTGAATGGTATGGATCATTTTTATCAGATGCACAATGCCCTAAATGTCATGGTTCTCGTTTAAATAAACAAGCTTTATCAGTACTTGTCGGTGGAAAAAACATTTATGAATGGACACAAATGAGTATTAGCGAAGCTATTGATTTTATGGATCAACTAGAATTAACTCCGACCCAAGCGAAGATTGCAGAATTGGTTGTTAAGGAAATTAAAAACAGATTATCTTTCTTAAATCACGTTGGACTAAGTTATTTAACACTAGATCGTTTAGCCTCAACATTATCTGGAGGCGAAGCCCAACGTATTCGTTTAGCAACACAAATAGGATCGCGTTTAACAGGAGTTATGTATGTTCTAGATGAGCCAAGTATTGGTTTACATCAAAGGGATAATGATCGATTGATTGGCGCATTAAAAGAAATGCGTGATTTAGGAAATACATTAATTGTAGTTGAACATGATGAAGATACAATGCGAGCTAGTGATTATATTGTCGATGTTGGACCTGGAGCAGGTGTTCATGGCGGGCAGATAGTTGCGGCTGGTACACCAGAAGAAATTATGAAAAATGAGAATTCGATAACAGGGGCCTATTTAAGTGGACGTAAAAAGATTGATGTACCATCAACACGTCGTAAGGGAAATGGTAAAAAGTTAAAAATCGTCAAAGCAAGTCAAAATAATTTAAAAAATGTAAATGTGACCTTCAAATTAGGGACGTTTACGGTTGTTACAGGGGTTTCTGGAAGTGGAAAATCTTCTTTAGTTACGGAAGTGTTAACGCATGGAATACAACATGCGTTAGGCCGTTTAAGAATCAAACCTGGAGCCTGTAAAGAGATTCAGGGAATAGAAAATATAGATAAAATTGTAGAGATTGGACAAGATCCAATTGGTAGAACTCCTCGTTCAAATCCTGCAACTTATACAGGTGTTTTTGATGATATCCGTGATTTATTTGCGCAGACAAAAGAGGCAAAAATGCTTGGATATGATAAAGGACGTTTTTCTTTTAATGTCAAAGGTGGACGTTGTGAAGCTTGTCAAGGCGATGGTATTTTACGTATTTCTATGCATTTTTTGCCTGACGTTTATGTTCCTTGTGATCAATGTCAAGGAAAACGTTATAACGAAGAAACATTACAGGTTCACTACAAAGGAAAAACAATTGCGGATGTATTGGATATGACGGTGGAAGAAGCACTTGATTTCTTTAGTAATGTTTCAAAAATTAAGCATAAACTACAAACCCTAAATGATGTTGGCCTATCTTATATAAAGTTAGGACAAAGTGCTACAACATTATCTGGAGGGGAAGCACAGCGTGTGAAGCTTGCGAGTGAATTGCAAAAGAAGGCTACAGGTAAAACAATATTTGTACTAGATGAACCTACAACAGGATTACATAGTGATGATGTAAAAAAATTAATTGAAGTACTCCAACGTCTTGTAGAACATGGAGATACAGTATTAGTAATTGAACACAATTTAGATGTCATTAAATGTGCAGATCAAATTGTGGATATGGGCCCAGAAGGTGGGCAAGGAGGAGGTACAGTGATTTGTACGGGTACTCCAGAGAAAGTGGCAGAATGTAAAGAAAGCTATACAGGCCAGTATTTAAAGCCATTATTAGAAAAAGGAGAAAACCATGGCAAAAGTAATTGTTCGTGATTTAGCAAAAAAATTCATGTGGACTATTGTTTGTGGAGATTCAACTTCCTTAAACAGGCCATTGACTTTAGCGGATACAAATCGACCGGGTCTAGAATTGGCCGGGTATTTTCCAGATACACAGACGAAACGACTTGTAGTACTTGGAGACAAAGAAATTGGATATATTGAAGAACAAATGGATGAAATTTCACAGCGTCGTTCATTTGAATTCTTAACAGGAGAAAAAACACCTTGCATTGTGATTGCACATGGACATGAGTGTCCTTCTATTTTGAAAGAAATTGCACAACGCAAGAATTTTCCTGTGTTTAAGACAGAACATCAAACATCGCATGCGATTGTTAGCATTACCAACTATTTAGACGAATGTTTAGCAGAATCTGTGATTATTCATGGAGAATTAGTGCGTGTATTTGGCGTTGGAGTATTAATTACCGGTAAGAGCGGTATGGGTAAAAGTGAAATTGCACTGGAATTGATTAAACGTGGTCATCAGCTTGTGGGAGACGATCGTATTGATTGCTACAAAATACACGATGAACTCGTTGGTAGAACAACACCTATGTTAGAAGGTTTTATGGAGCTAAGAGGAGTAGGAATTATTAATATTTCTCGTATGTATGGAGTCGGTGCTATTGCTCATGAAACACAAATTGAATTTCAAATTGACTTAGAACCATTTAATGACTCATATGAATATGATCGAGTTGGAATAGAAGAAAAAGAATATAACGAAATATTAGGAGTCAAAATATTAAAGATGACGATACCGGTTTCTCAAGGACGACCAATGTCGAGTGTAATTGAAACAGCTGTTACGAATTTCTTGTTGTTGAAAGATGGATTAGATTCAGCTAAGGAATTTGAAGAACGTGTTTTATCACAGATATCTGAGAATAAGGAGGAAGAAGTGGATGCATCTATTTCCAAATAGTCGTGTTTTTGTTTCTTTTGGATCCTTACAAATCGCATGGTATGCCGTTTTGATTCTTACGGGTGCCTTATGCGCATATTTATTATGTCAAAGAACAATGAAAAAGTGGAGCTATGCACCTGAAGTTCTAGATGATTATGTTGTACCTATGTTGTTTATTGGAATTTTAGGGGCTAGACTATGGTATGTTGTTTTTGAGTGGAATTATTATTCACAACACCTTAATGAAATTATTGCCATATGGAATGGTGGATTGGCTATCCATGGTGGATTGATTGCCGGCTTTATATTCAGTTTGTTTTATTTCAAAAACAAAAAGATTTCATTTCTAAGAATGTTTGATTTAATTATGCCAACGGTATTATTGGCACAAGCCTTTGGACGTTGGGGAAACTTTATGAATCAAGAGGCCTATGGTGGCATTGTCTCAGAAAGTTTTTTTGCTCATTATCCAGCCTTTATTAAAAATCAAATGTTTATAGATGGTGCATACCGTATGCCTACTTTCTTGTTTGAGAGTGTTTGTAATTTATTGGGATTTTTGTTTATTACACTTATTTTCCGCAAACATTTTTATAAACGACGTGGAGATTGCGGATTTATGTATATGGTATGGTATGGAATTACACGTTTTGTGATTGAAGGAATGCGTACTGATTCGCTAATGGTTTTTGGGCTTCGTACCGCACAACTAGTTTCTATTACTTTAATGGTTATAGGCATTTTAGGATTAACGGGCATCTTTCATAAGGTGTTTCACTGGAAAAAGAAGCCAGTTGTATTATTTGATTTAGATGGGACATTGATTGATTCTCAAAAATTAGTTTTTGAGACATTTAAGCGAGTGTTTAAAGAATATAAACCAGATTATGAATTGTCTAATGAAAAATTGTATTCATTTTTTGGCCCCACATTGGAAGTTACTTTTTCAAGGTATTTCCCAGAAGATCAAGTAGAAAGTATTATTGATCGTTATCAAGTTATTAATAAGCAATTGCATAAGGATCTTTTAGAAGAAATTCCTCATGCCAAGGAAATGTTAGAAGGATTGAAATCAACAGGCATACAGTGTGCTGTGGTTTCAAATAAACGTATCGAGGTTGTAAAAAGAGGATTGAAACAAGCTGGTTTAGACACTTATTTTGAAGTTGTTTTGGGTAAAGAAAATTTACCAGAACCAAAACCGAGTGCATCTGGCTTGATTGAGGCATGTAATTTATTACATACTGGACGTGATGATTGTATTTATATCGGTGATAATGTGGCAGATATTTTGGCTGCTAAAAATATGGCAGCTTATTCAGTTGGATTTAGTGTAGACGAAAAACAACGTGCTGCTTTAGAAGAAGCACATCCATGCAAAATCATCGATGATTTAATGCAGTTAGTACCATTATGTAAGGAGGATCATGTATGGAGCGACAATACGATTTGGTGATTATAGGAGCTGGTCCAGCCGGCCTAAGTGCGGCATTATACGGTTCAAGAGCGGGACTGAAGACTTTAATTTTAGAAAATGGAGCACCCGGCGGAAAATTAATTAAAACAAATCAAATCAGCAATTATCCTGGTGTTAAAACAATTGAGGGCACACAACTTGCGATGGATATGTTCGAGCAGGCAACATCATTTCATGCTGAATATGCATATGGAGAAGTAAATAAGATTGATAAAGATAAAAATGTATATCTAAGTGATGGAACATCTGTCCATGGAGAAGCAATTATTCTTGCGACAGGAACCAAAGAACGATTATTAAATATTCCTGGAGAAAAGGAAAACTTAGGGCATGGAGTCTCTTTTTGTGCAGTATGTGATGGCGCATTTTTTAGGGATAAGGATGTTGTAGTGATTGGTGGCGGCAATTCAGCCTTAGAAGAGTCTATTTATCTAGCGGGACTTGTTCATAGTGTAACAATTGTGATTCGTAGAGATGTTTTTAGAGCAGAAGAACATATTCAAAGACAAATAGAAGAAAATTCTAAAATACATATAATTAAAAAACATATTCCTACACAGATTTTAAGTTCGGAAGGAAAAGTATCTGGAATTGAACTTGAAAATGTGGATACACATGAAAAACAAGTGATTGAATGTTCTGGTATTTTCCCATATGTAGGACAAGATCCAAATACAGATTGTGTAGAAGATTTAGGTATTTTAAATGAAAGAGGATATGTAGTTGTAGACAAAGATTGTCAAACAAACGTATCAGGAATTTATGCTGCAGGAGATGTAGTAGATAAAGAATTACGTCAGGTCGTGACGGCTTGTAACGATGGTGCGATTGCGGCACAGCATGCATTTCATAAAATCAAAGGCATTTAAATGAAACGGCTTACATAATGCTTGAATTCAATAACTAAAAGTGATTTAATTAAATCAAGAAAAGGATTTGAGGTGTTATATTATGTTGCCTAAAGAAGCAATAAAACGAGTGATGGATGCATATCATCAGATTACAGGATTAAGATGCTATTTTGTTCAGGACGAAGCAGAAATTAGTAGTGCAAAAGAAAAGAACTTCTTTTGTAAATGCTTAAAAACAAGTTCTTCTGCATTGCGTCAATGTGATGAATGTACATTTGAAAATTATACAGGAGCATTAAATTCGAATAAAGTTCAGAAGTATGCTTGTCATGCTGGACTTGTAAAGTGGAGCGTGCCTGTTTCTATTGAAGATGTGAAAGGTGTCATCGTATCTGAAGGAGTCATCACAAAACAGCAAGGTTTAGAGGCTGAGAGCTGGGTAAGTCATCTAGCTGAAACGTATAATGTTTCTAGACCGATTTTATTGCATAATTATACGAAAGTAGTTGTAATGAATGAGCAGCAGGTAGAAGAAAGTATTCGATTGATGCAAGATTTATTAAAATACTACAAAGCAGTAATCGAAGGGTAATTCCTTCGATTTTCACTTTTTGCATAGAATAAAGGAAAGAAGAAACAAAAAAATAAAATATAAGTAAATGGTTTGCGAATAATAATAATCCTTTTAATGTATTCATATTATATAAAATAATTATGATTGTTATATGGAATATGAATCTTTTTTGGTGTTGTAGTTGTGTATAAATTTGATATAATAATTTTAGAAAGGTGGGGGAATTACAATGAAACTAATCCTAGCAATTTTATCAAATGACGATAGTCCAGTGGCAAGTAATGCACTAAATAAAAAAGGTTTTTCTGTTACTAAATTAGCAACAACAGGTGGATTCCTTCGCGCAGGCAATACAACGTTGATTATTGGTTGTGAAGACGAAAAAGTGGAAGCAGCTATTGATATCATCAAGGAATATTCAAGTAAGCGAACGGAAATTGTACCAAGTACAGCTAGTTATGATATCGGACGCTATGCAAGTTTTCCTGTAGAAGTAACGGTTGGTGGAGCAACAATTTTTGTGTTGGATGTAGCTCAATTCTTAAAAGTTTAGAAAATGCAAGGGTGGAAAGTATATTTCTGCCCTTTTCTTGTCTGTACTAGGAAAAAAAGAAATAAAATTTTTGAATAAAGACCCATTTGTGGTTTTTTTCTGATATGATTGATGAGTAAAGAAAAAGGAGAATAAAACGCAATGAAAATACTAGTTATCGGTAAGGGCGGACGTGAACACGCACTTGCTTATGCATGTAAACGTTCAGCTTTATGTGATGAGTTGATTTGTGCTCCAGGAAATCCTGGAATGGCAAAAATTGGAGAATGTGTCGATGTGAAAGACAGTGATGTAGAAGGTCTTGTAGCTTTGGCAAAAGAAAGAAATGTAGATTTAACCATCGTAGGTCCTGAGGCAACTTTAGCTCTAGGTGTTGTAGATGCGTTTAAAAAAGAGGGTTTAAAAATTTTTGGACCAGATAAAAAGGCGACTCAAGTAGAATCAAGTAAAGATTTTGCCAAAAATATTATGGCAAAATATAAGATTCCAACAGCAGCTTATAAAACATTTCATGATTTAGATTCAGCATGGACATATGTACAAGAACAAGGTGCGCCTATCGTCATTAAAGAAGATGGTTTAAAAGCTGGAAAAGGTGTGACTGTTGCGGCTACATTAGAACAAGCTAAAGAAGCATTGGATATTGCCTTTGCGATTGAAAATAATTCTGTAGTTATTGAAGAATGTTTATTTGGATTTGAATTTTCTTTGATCTGTTTAGTACATAATGAGACAGTTGTACCTTTAGAAGTGGCTCAAGATCATAAGTGCGTGTTTGATGGAGATAAAGGTCCAAATACAGGTGGTATGGGATCTTATAGTCCGGTTAAAAAGATTACTGCTAACATTATAGATGAAGCTATGAATGAAATTATGAAACCAATGGCAAGTGCAATGGTTAAAGAGGGAGTACCATTTACAGGCTTTTTATATGGTGGATTGATGTTAACAGAAAATGGTATTAAAACAATTGAATTCAATGCTCGTTTTGGAGATCCAGAAGCAGAAGTCATCTTGCCTCGTTTAGAAAGTGATTTTGTGCAGGCTGTGTTGGATTTAATGGATAATAAACCAGTTGAATTAAAGTGGACAAATAAAGTAAGTCATGGTGTTGTTTTGGCAAGTACAAACTATCCTGCAAGCTCTACAAAAGGATCGTTGATTTCAGGAGTAGATGATGTAGATGGTTTAGTTTTCCACATGGGAACAAAAATTACAGATGAAGGATTAGTAACAGATGGTGGACGTGTTTTGATGGTTGTTTCATTAGAAGATACTCTACAAGATGCATTTGATCATACATATGCAGAACTAGAAAAGATTCACTGTAAAGATTTATTTCACAGAAATGATATTGGAAAGAAGGACATGTAAAATGGCTAAAACAGATTTAGAAATTGCACAAGAATGTGTCATGGAACCCATTGAAAAGGTTGCCGCAAAAATAGGAATTCCTGCTGATAGCTTGGAACATTACGGAAAATATAAAGCTAAATTGTCTTTTGATTATTTAAAATCTATTGAAAATAATCCTCATGGAAAATTAGTATTAGTCACAGCTATTAACCCAACTAAAGCTGGAGAAGGAAAAAGTACAACGACTGTAGGTTTAGGTGATGCTTTAAATCGTTTAGGCAAAAAAACAATGATGGCATTACGTGAACCTAGTTTAGGCCCTGTTTTCGGATTAAAAGGAGGAGCTACAGGCGGTGGATATGCCCAAGTAGTTCCAATGGAAGATATTAACCTTCATTTTACTGGGGATATGCATGCGATTACAACGGCTAACAACTTGGTAAGTGCATGTTTAGATAATGTGATTCATCAAGGGAATGAATTGAATATTGATCCTGAAAAAGTAACTTTCAAACGTTGTTTAGATATGAATGATCGTACTTTGCGTAATATCACAATTGGTTGTGGTGCAAAGGCCAATGGTGTAGAACGTAAAGATGGATTTAATATTACAGTTGCGAGTGAAATCATGGCAGCCCTTTGTCTTGCGGATGATTTAATGGATCTAAAAGAACGCTTTGGAAAAATGCTTGTTGCGTATACGTATGATGATCAACCAGTATATGTACATGATTTAGGTATTGAAGGTGCATTAGCTATGGTTATGAAAGATGCTGTATTGCCAAATATTGTTCAAACACTTGAACACAATCCAGTATTGATTCATGGAGGTCCATTCGCAAATATTGCACATGGATGTAACTCTGTCATTGCTACAAAGGCATGTCTAGAACTTGCAGATTATACAGTAACGGAAGCTGGATTCGGTGCGGATCTAGGAGCTGAAAAATTCTTAGATATCAAATGTCGATTGGCAAATCTTAAACCAAATGCAGTTGTGATTGTTGCGACAATTCGTGCCTTAAAACAACATGGTGGAATTGCGCTTGAAGATTTGAAAGAAGAAAACGTAGAAGCAATGCTTGCAGGATGTGAAAACTTAGCTAAGCATATTGATACAGTTCAACAATTTGGATTGCCATACATTGTTGCAATCAATGAATTTGCGACAGATACACCGGCAGAAGTAGCTGCACTAGAAAAATGGTGTGAAGAAAACAAGCATCCAATGTCATTATCTCAAGTATGGGCTAAAGGTGGTGAAGGTGCCATTGATTTAGCTAATAAAGTAGTTGCGTTATGCGATCAGGAAAACAACTATGCACCTTTATATGATTTAGATAAGACAATTGAAGAAAAAATAGAAACCATTGCCAAGAAAGCATATGGTGCAGATGGTGTTGACTTTACAGAAGAGGCACAAGCACAAATTGCCAAATTCAATGAATTAGGATGGGATAAATTACCAATCTGTATGGCTAAAACACAAATGTCATTATCAGACGATGGTAAGGTTATGGGGCGTCCTACAGGATTTAGAATTACTGTTCGTGAATTACGCCCAAGCTTAGGAGCTGGCTTCATTGTTGCCTTAACAGGTAAAGTATTGACAATGCCAGGACTTCCAAAACATCCAAGTGCATTAGACATGGATGTAGATGAAGATGGTAAGATTGTAGGATTATTCTAATGTCAAAGGCTGGATGAAAATTCCAGTCTTTTATTTTCTTTTGAAAGAGAATAAAATATACAAAAAGGAGAAACCTATGACAGAATTTTATGACCAAGTAAAAGAGAGATTGATGCGCTACGCAAGAATCAATACAGAATCTGATCCACATAGTACAAGTGTTCCAACCACATCTTGTCAGCATGATTTAGCTAAAGTCATATATGAAGAGCTTCAAGAAATTGGAGCTACCAATGTATATTATGATAAAGATACATGTGTAGTATATGGATCTTTAGAAGCGAATGTAAAAACGGGTAGAGCCATTGGCTTTGTGACACATATGGATACAGCTCCAAATGCGAGTGGTAAAGATGTAAGGCCTTGGGTATTAGAAAATTATGATGGAAATGATATTGTTTTAAACAAAGAAAAAGATATTGTGATGTCACCCAATGTATTTCCAAATCTGAAACAATATATTGGGCAGGATTTGATTTTAACTGATGGTACAACACTACTTGGAGGGGATGATAAGGCAAGTATTGCAGTTGTTATGACATTATTGGAATATTTAGTGAAACATCCTGAAATTAAACATAACTTTACTTCTGTAGCTTTTACTCCAGATGAAGAAGTAAGTGGACTCGCAAAAGATTTGGATTTAGAACGCTTTAAATCTCCAATCGCATATACTTTAGATGGAGATCATTTGGGCTATTATATGGACGAAACATTTAATGCGAGTCTTTCAACGATTGAAATTCATGGTATTTCAGTACATACAGCTACCGCAAAGGGAATTATGAAAAATGCGGTGGATATTGGAAATGAATTCTTAAATAAATTACCGGCATTAGAAAAGCCACAATATACTCAAGGAAGAGAAGGATTCTATCATGTTGTTAGTTTCAATGGAGATTGCGAATATGCCAAAATTGAAATCAATGTTCGTGATCATGATAGTTTGCAGTTTGATATTCGAAACAATACATTAAAAATGATTGTGGACATATTAAATGAAGCGTATGGAGAAGGAACTGTGAAGATTACACAAAGAATTCAATATCGCAATTTAAAAGAAGTGATTGATCAAGTGCCATTTATGATTCCATATTTGAAACAAGCCATCGAAAGTGTAGGTCTTGTTCCTCAAACAGAACCATTTAGAGGAGGAACGGATGGCTCAGCCTTATCTCATAGAGGGCTTCCATGTCCGAATTTATCAGCGGGATACGAAAATGCGCATGGACGTTTTGAATATGTTCCAATTCAGTCTATGGAAAAGAATGTGGAAATCTTATTAAATCTAATTGATATATATGCGAAATGTGACTGCTAGAAATTGGTCACATTTTCTTGTTGCGTAAATTTTTATTTTTTAGTATAATACACTCAGTCGCAGAGATGGTGAAATGGCAGACACGCTGTCTTCAGGCGGCAGTGCGAGAGATCGCGTGAGGGTTCAAATCCCTTTCTCTGCACCACATAGATCATGCCGACTTAGCTCAATTGGTAGAGCAACTGACTTGTAATCAGTAGGTTGTGGGTTCAATTCCTATAGTCGGCACCACTTCAACAATATACAGCCTTAATGGCTGTTTTTTATTTTTCTTCTTGTTGTATAATGAGATTAAAGAAGTATGCATATCAAGGAGAAATAAAAATATGAAAGAAGTATTTGAGGTGGGTCTTGATATCATTAAAAAGATTCAAGAAACACAATCGGAAAAATTAGAACAAACCGGTCATTTAATGGCCCAAGCGTTTATGGATGGACATAAGTTTTTTGTGAGTGGAAGTGGACACTCTCATACAATGGCTGAAGAGATGTATGCTCGTGCTGGAGGCCTAGCTTTTGTGGTTCCCATTTTGACAAGTGAACTTACGATGACGGAGCATCCGACAAAGAGTTCACATATTGAAAGACTTAGTGGTTATGCCAAAATCTTAGCAGAGTTATATGGTATATCTTGTGGTGATGTCGTTTTGATCGCATCAAATTCAGGGCGTAACGCCTATCCAATTGAACTTGCACTTGAAGCAAAAAATCGAGGTGCACATGTAGTTGCCATCACAAGTATGAAACATACTACTGCTCAAGCTTCTCGTCATTCTTGTGGAAAGAATTTGTACCAAATTGCAGATATTGTCATTGATAATTGTGGAGAAGTTGGAGATTGTGCTTTATCTATTGATGGATTAGATGCAAAGCTTTGTCCAACATCGAGTATGGCCAATTCTTTCATTGCACAATGTATTAATGTTGCGTGTGCTGAATACTTAATTAGTAATAATGTGGAAGTACCTGTTTTTTCATCTTTAAATTGTGATGGTACGGAAGAAAGAAACGACAAATTATTTAAAAAATATACGCGTATGTATTAGACACTCATAGGGATTGTCTTTTGTGTTAGAATAAAATGGTGAGGTGCCTATGAAGAAAAAAAATTTATGGATATATATATTTGGAATCACAATTATTATTATTGGATTGATTAAATTAGATACATTGATTTCTATGATGTCTGTATTATGGAATGCATGTAGAGTTTTGGTATTTGGAGCTATGCTGGCTTTTGTAATCAATTTAGTTATGGTCAAGATTGAAAAGCGTTTGACTTTTATGAAAAAGGGAAAAAGACCAACAAGCTTGATTCTTTCTTTGGTTTTAATTGCATTATTTATCTATTTTTTAATTACGCTTGTTGTTCCATCTTTTACGGAAGCAATTAGTGTCATCGTGTCTGTGTTACCTAAGTATTTTGAAAATACGCAGAAATTTCTTGTAGAATTATTTGAAAAGAATCCACAGTTGTCAGATTCAATTAGCAATTTAGATATTGATTGGAAAAATTTAATTCAATCGGGTATAAATTTTATTTCAACAGGAATAACAAATGTAGTGGGAACAACATTTAATGTGGTTACCGTTATTGTGAATAGTGTATTTAATTTTGTCTTGATGTTTATTTTCGCAATCTATGTGTTATTAGAGAAAGAAAGATTTATTCAATTATATCATCGACTAACTAAGTTATATTTGAGTGAAACCACAAAACATAGAATTGATAAGTGTTTACGTATTATTAATCAAACGTTCAGTTCTTTTATTGGAGGACAATGTATAGAGGCAACCATTCTAGGCACTCTATGTGCTTTAGGAATGATTATCTTACGTATGCCATATCCTGCAATGATAGGAACACTTGTAGGTGTTATTAATATTATCCCTATGATTGGAGCTTATATTGGTGGGGCGATTGGTATGTTTATGGTATTTACTGTAAGTCCAATTATGTCACTTTGGTTTTTATTATATTTATGTATTCTTCAACAAATTGAAAGTAATGTAATCTATCCACATGTTGTGGGAAATTCAGTGGGTTTACCAGGAATCTATGTGATGATGACAGTTGTGATTTTTGGCTCTTTAGCAGGTATTCCCGGAATGTTTTTAGGGATTCCTACAATGGCAAGTGTATACAAGATTGGTGTTTTATATTTAGATCGTAAAGAACGCTTAAAAGAAATGAATGGATGATTGAAAAGTCGTCCATTTTTTCTTATATGCGTGATATAATGTTGAGGCAAAGGAGATCAGTTATGTTTGATGAAATTCATGAAGAGTGTGGTGTGTTTGGTGCGTATCGCGTAGATAATGCAGCAAGTATTACGTATTATGGTTTGCATTCCTTGCAACATAGAGGTCAGGAAGCAAGTGGCATTGCCGTTTCAGATGGAGAAAATATTACTTTACAAAAAGGAAAGGGATTGACTGTGGATGTTTTCCAAAGAGAAAAATTGGATTCTATGGTCGGTAGATTAGCTATTGGACATGTTCGTTATAGTACAGCAGGCGGTCAGGAAAATGAAAATATCCAGCCAATTGTGTCAAAAGGACATAATGGTAGTTTAGCTATTGTTCATAATGGGCAAATTGTCAATGAGAAGGAACTTCGTATTGAACTTGAAAACGAAGGAGCTATTTTCCAGGGAACGAGTGATAGTGAAATTATTCTTCACTTAATTCAAAAACAAAAGGGAACTTTAAAAGAGCGTGTTATGAAGACCGCAAACTGTATTGAGGGTGCATTTTCTTTTATTGTAATGAGTGAGGATACAATTTATGCGGTTCGCGATCGTCATGGTTTAAGACCTTTAAGTTATGCTAAAAGTAAAGATGGCTATGTAATAAGTAGTGAAACATGTGCATTCGAAGTCATGGGAATCTATGAAAGTATCGATTTAAAACCAGGTGAAATTGTAGAATTCCATAAGGGCATTGTTAAACATGAATTTTATTCAACAAATACAGATAACCATATGTGTGCTATGGAATACATCTATTTTGCAAGACCAGATAGTGTGGTAGAGGGTATCAATGTGCATGCATTCCGTAAGGCAACAGGTTCTATCTTAGCTAGAGAAGATAAGGATTTGCATGCCGATATTGTTATTGGTGTACCAGATTCTTCTTTATCTGCTGCCATTGGATATGCAGAAGAAGCTGGAATTCCATTTGAAACAGGATTGGTAAAAAATCGTTATGTAGGTCGTACCTTTATTCAACCTACGCAGGCTATGCGAGATCGTAGTGTTCGATTAAAATTGAGTCCTGTGTCAAGTGTAGTTAAAGGAAAATCGATTGTTATGATTGATGATTCGATTGTACGTGGAACGACATCAAGAAGAATTGTTCAATTATTGAAAGATGCAGGAGCTACAGAGGTTCATGTTCGTATTGCGAGTCCTGTCATCACAAGTCCATGTTTTTATGGTGTAGATACTTCTACAAAAGATCAGCTGATTGGAGCTCAAATGGGCGTAGAAGAAATCTGTGATTATATTCATGCAGATACTTTGCGCTTTATGACGGAAGAAGAAATGAAGGAAGCTGCACATGGTGTTGGCTTATGTTTGGCTTGTTTTAATGGGGAATATTGTACAAAATTATTCTCATATCAAGAGGAATTGGACAAATAATTATGAGTATAAAATGTTTGGCTTTTGATTTAGATGGAACTTTACTTCGTGATGGATCTAAAGATATAGATCCAAGAACCTTTGAATCGATTCAAAAAGCGATGGCCCAAGGAATTCATATTGTGATTGCGTCGGGTCGAGATAAAAATGGATGTAAATTTGTATATGAACCATTGGGATTAGAGAATGGAAATCATTTTTTGGCATTAGTAAATGGTCAGATTGTATATGATTTTGACAAGAGAGAATACGATTTAGATGATGTATTAACGGCAGAAGATGGAATTAAAATACAAAAAGTTTGTAAAGAATTTGGCGTCGAGGGGATTTTTCAATGTGGATATGATTTCTATAGTTATGTCTCTTCACTAAATCGTGTAAAGAAAAAAGTCAAAAATTTTATTTTAGGTGAGCCAGATGATTATGGATTAAAGGCAGGAAGGGAAAATCGTAATTTTATTGATTTACCTTTTGAAGAAATTCATTTAACGCAAGATATTAATAAGGTAATTATGGTACATTCACCAAAGTTCTTTGAAAAGAATTTTGAGGGGCTCAAAACAGCATTAAGCGATTATGATGTGTTGTTGATTGGTTCTGGTTGGATGGAAATCATGCCAAAACACGTAAGCAAGGCGAGTGCATTGTGGAAAATCTGTGATAAGCTTGGAATCAGCATGAATGAGGTCATGGCTTTTGGAGATGCACAAAACGATTTGAAGATGCTTCAACAAGTAGGCATTGGTGTAGCTATGGGGAATGCGATGGATGAAGCTAAATGTGCGGCAACTGTCGTTACGGATACAAATATGAACAATGGCATTGGAAAAGCAATCGATGCGTTGCTTGCGGGCAAAGAAATGGACTTACGCAAGGGCTTGTTATAGAATGGAATCAGATAAGGAGGAACCTTGTATGAAAATTGTAAATACAGAAGAATTTAACGCATTAATGAACGAAGATGCAGTTTTAGTTGACTTCTTCGCAACTTGGTGTGGACCATGTAAAATGTTGACACCAGTTCTTGAATCAGTCGCAAATAAATTAGATGGAAAAGTAAAAATCGTAAAGGTGGATGTAGATGAAAGTCCAGATTTGGCACAAAGATTTGGTATTATGTCTGTTCCAACTATGATTCTATTTAAGAAAGGAACACAAGCTGCAGCATTCTCAGGATATATGCCTGAGGCAATGTTGATGCAAAATATTGAAAGTAAACTATAGGATGATTCGTCATCCTATTTTCTTTAGGGGGGAAAATATGTATTATATCGCATATGGGAGTAATTTAAACAAAGAAGAAATGAAGCAACGATGTCCAGATGCTAAATTTGTATCTTTGGCAAGACTTGAAAACTATACACTTGCATATCGTGGAAATCCTGGAAGAGCTTATCTTACTGTAGATAAGAAAAAAGAAAATTTTGTACGAGTAGCTGTATGGGATGTGAGTGAAAATGATAAGAAGAGTCTAGATGAATATGAAGATTATCCATATTTGTATGATTGTTTTGAAGAAAAGGTGTTGTTAGAAAACAATGAAACAATCACTGGCTTTATTTACCAAATGTATGATCATTTTCCAATATGTAAACCAAACGATTCTTATATGCAACGTTGCAAACAAGGATATAAGGATATGGGTTGGGATTCTTCAATTTTAGATTTTTAATGAATTTTAAAGTTTAGTGTGGCATAATAGAAGGAAAATAAGGGGACTTAAAGATGAAAAATTGGCGATATTTAATTTTAAGTTTAGTTTTATCCTTGTTTATCCATTACTATATCACATCTATTTTAATGGATATTTTTGGCATGAGATGGTATCCAATTCAATTTGTGGTATGGTGCATTGAACTGGTCGTTATATATGATGCTTTAATGTTTTTTACAAAAAACTGGAATGTAAAACATCGAGTCATGTTTTTCTTTGTGTATTATTTGTTTTTAATTATTGCCCTATTGATACGTTATGATCAGGGTATCAGTATTATTCAATTGAATCCATTTGCCTGTCTTAGAGAAATCTATTATGGATCTTGGGCAGAATGGATCGTATTTGCATTTAATATTGGATATTTTATGTTTATGCCATGGGTGAATGGCCTATTTATTTCATCAAACAAAGAAAACTTCATTATTTCGGTATTTATTGGCTTTCTATGTGAATGTATGCAGCTTATATTCCATAGAGGCGTATTCGATTTAGGAGATATCTCTCTATATGTAGTTGGAATCTTGTTGGGAATTTATGTAAAAGAAAAGTACCATGTTCATTTAAAAGAAAAGAGTGAAGTACATGTCAATTAAAACGGTTGCCATATTAGGTGCAGGAGCTGTTGGCTCATATTGCATCTATGGATTATCAAAGTGCGATATACAATTGAGTGTTATCGCAAAAGATGAACGAAATGAGAGATTAAAAAAGAATGGTTGTTTAATCAACAATATCATTTATCGTCCCGAAGTATTAACGCCTGAAGAAGCGCATGGTGTAGATTTATTGATTGTGTGTTTAAAATACAATGCTTTACCAGATGCTTTAGAAGATATTCAACAAATTGTAGATGAACATACTTTAGTCATGTCTTTAATGAATGGTGTGGATAGCGAACAAATCATAGGCAATCAGATTGGTATGCAGCATATGGTATATTCACTAATCAAAGTTGCCAGCCATAAAGAAGGTTTAGGATATGTATTTGATCCAGAAACAACGATTGGAATCGTACTTGAGGAAAATAAGGAAATCGATGAATTGTTTAGTCGAAGTAATTTACACTATCGAACAACTTCCTATATTCAGGAAGAAATATGGAGCAAGTTTCGTTTGAATGTGACTAAAAACTTGCCTCAAGCCATTCTTGGAGCTGGTGTTGGATGTTACTCGGATAGTGATCATATGAAAGCTATACAGTCTGGATTAAAAGAAGAATTGGAAGCCATAGCCAATGCGAAAGGCATAGATATGTCAAAGGCAGATCCAAGTGCTACACGAGGCAGTGCAGTGCCTAAAACGGCTAGATATTCTACACTGCAGGATTTGGATGCCAAAAGACATACCGAAATTGATATGTTTTCGGGTGCAATAATGAAGATGGGAAAAGAATTAAATATTCCAACGCCTTATAATGAATTTGTATATCATATCATCAAGGCTATGGAAGAAAAGAATGACGGTTTATTTGAGTATAAATAAAGGAGTGATTTGACTCACTTCTTTTCATTTAGGATGTAGAATGTATTTTTTCCTTTCCCGTGTTGGCAGATTTGGCCCTCTTCTTTCATTCTATTTAAGATGCGTCCACAAGTTGTTTGAGAAAGATTGAAGGTATCTTGAACATCTTTACGAGAGAATTGGGTATGTGTTTTTGCATACTCTAAGATTTTGTCTTCAGGACAATCATATACAACGATATCTTCTCTAATTTTAATACTCTTTTTTTGATAATTTAGATTTGGAAGAATAATTTTAAAGGCATTTTCTGTTGTCACAAATTGAGGCTTGAATTCAGATTCTGAATACGAATCAATAATCTTTTGAATGCCAGTACCATAAGCTTCAATGAGTTCTAACCGATAAAAGATATTTGCAAGTTTAGGGTTTCGACAAACAGAAATACCAAGTTGAATGTCTTCTAAAGTGATTCCTTTTAATAAGCCTCCAATGGAAGTGAATTCAATCCGGTCTGTATACATACGAATGAAGGAACTTGCGCTATATGAATATTCACGATGTTATGAGAAGAAAAATATTATGAGAAGTTGAACTAGAAAGTTCTTTTTTTTTGCACTTTTTTGTCCATTAAACTTCTCATAATTTTTATATGATATGATTCATTCGTATTCAATTATTGAGAGGAGATGAAATCATGGATACAAATGAATTTATTGACTTTATTCCATCTTTTTTTGAAAAATTAAAAGAAGATCATATGAGCCAATCTGTGATTGACACAAACAAATGGGTTATCAATCATTTTAAAAAATATTGTTTGCAAAACAATATCCAAGAAATTAATATGCAAGTTATCAAGGAGTTTTATTCTAAACAATATGATGTAGACATTTATAATCCAATGTGTCCAGTGCAAACTGTATTAAGAAGACCTTTACTTATTTTTATAGAATATTTTGAAACGGGTAGTTATTATAAAACTCATCAAAAATCAGTTAAAACGAAAGTCGATGAAAAATTTTTTGAACTTTTCTTAGAGATTCAAAATGATTTTATTAATACTCAAAATATTGTATTCAAATCAAAAGAACGAAAATTATGGATAGTCGCGCAATTTTTAAATTATTTATCCACCTGTGATATTCATTCCATAACAAATTTAGAAATTTCTCATGTATCAAATTATATTAATAAGGTATCAGATCAATATGCACCAGAATCTTTACGAATTCAAAAAACAGTTTTACGAGAGACTTTAGATTATCTATATAACAAAAGTTATATTAATTTTAGTGGAAGAACAGCATTCCCATTTATCAAGAAAGATAATCGTAGAAAATTACTAACAACGTATACACTAGAAGAGATAACTAAAATATTAAATATCATTGATATAAGTTCAGCTAATGGAAAAGAAATGTATTTTATTGTTTCATTGATTGCCTTTCTAGGATTAAGAGTGGGAGACGTTATCAATCTTAAATTTGATAATATAGATTGGGAAAATAATCAAATCAATATTGTGCAACAGAAAACAAATCAAAGCCTTACTTTACCGCTTATTGATGAGGTTAAATTTCCATTACTTGATTATTTAAAAAACGGCAGACATCCGAGTATCGATAAAGACTATATATTAACGACATTTTATGCACCATACACAAGAATTAAAAGTAGCAGTACAATACACCGTGCTATAACACGTGCTATGGATTTAGCAGGTGTCAATTATGAAGGCAAACATCATGGAGCGCATACACTTCGTCATAGCTTGGCTACCAATATGGTAAATAATAATGTCCCTATAAGTGCTATTTCTCAAGTTTTAGGGCATTCAAGCAGTAGAACCACAGAGATTTATATCACAAAAGATACAACTCATTTAAGAGAATTATCTTTGGAGGTGCCTTATGCATTCTAAAGATTGGATTCCTGAATTTAAAAGTCTGTTTAAAAAAGAATTGGAAAACTTTATAAAATTTAAAAGAAGTAATGGTTACGTATATGGAGATCCCATCTGTTACCGATTAAAAGAATTAGATACATTTTTATTATCATTGAATCAAAGCAAGCCATATATTGATCAAGAAGTATATGATTTATGGATAACACAATGTAAAGCACCAAAAGAATCTACCAAAGCAAAATATAGTGGAGCCATTATTACATTTTGTGAATATTTGCGAATGACAGGACATGAAAATATCATTCAGCCAGATATTCCAAAATCTTTTATACACCAAGATTATATTCCCTATATTTTTTCTGATGAAGAAATTCAACAAATGTTTACTACTCTCATAAACAAAGTTAGGGATACTGATGATTGGAATATGAAAACATTCTATTCTCTATTTTGTTTATATTATGGTTGTGGACTAAGAAAAAGCGAAGCTTTAAACCTAAAAATAAAAGATGTATCATATAGTGAGAAGTCGATAACGATACTAGATGGAAAAAATAAGATAAGTCGAATAATCCCGTTATCAGAATCAAATTTTAAACAATTGAGCCACTATATTTCAATGAATAAATATGATAATAAAGAATCATATATTTTTACCGATATCAATGGAAAACATTTTAAAGATAGGATACTATACGAGATGTATCATCAATTATTAAAAGATGCACATATTCCAATAAGATATGATGGAAAAAGACAAAGAATACATGATCTTAGACACCTTTTCGCAATAAAGAGCTTAAAGCAAATGGAAGATAAAGGTTTTGATTTATATACATCCCTTCCTATACTTTCTGTTTATTTAGGGCATAAGCATATTACTGAAACAGAATATTATTTAAGATTAATAAAAAATGAAGAAGCTACGGTAACTAAAAAAACAAGCGAATATCTGCAAAAACTCTATAAACAAAAGGATGAATATTATGAATAATAATCAGTTTAGTTATCATATAACAAAATATTTTTCTGAATATCTTCCTTCGGTAAAAGGTGTCTCCAATAAAACAATTCAATCTTATAGAGACACATTCGTTATTTTTCTGGATTATATTCACGAAGTATACAAACTAAATATAAATAAACTTTCTATACATGACATCGATGAAATTATAATTGAAAAGTTTTTAGAATATTTAGAAAACAATAGAAAAAACAGTATTTCTACAAGGAATCAAAGATTAGCTGCACTCCATTCATTTTATCGATATCTACAAAAAAGAGAGCTGTCCTGTTATGATCTATGTTCCCGCATATTGTCAATTCCAAACAAGAAAACTCCTACTAAAACGATATCATATTTTTCAGTGGATGAGATAACAAAGTTAATCAATATGCCTAATACTAAAACAAAAGATGGATTTAGAGATTATACTTTATTACTATTCATGTATGAAACAGCAGCTAGAGCACAAGAAGTCGCGGATTTAAAAGTAAATCAATTAATTTTAGGCGAAAACTCAAGCGTTATTTTAACTGGGAAAGGAAATAAAAGTCGTAGAATCCCTATAACCAATGAACTTTCTCAAACTCTCGATAAATATATTAAGACTTTTCACATAACAGAAGATGAAATTATATTTAAAAATAGACGAAATGAAAAGCTAACAACAAAAGGTATCGAATACATATTGTATAAATATATAAAAAATTGTAAAGCAACATATCCAAAACAATTTAAGAATCATTATAGTAATCATTCTATGCGACATTCTAGAGCCATGCATTTATTAGAAAGTGGTATTAACCTAATCTATATTAGAGATATTTTAGGTCATTCGTCAGTCGTAACAACTGAAATTTATGCGAAAACGAATGCGATTATTAAGGAAAAACAAATTAGAGAACATAGTAAAAATTTACAGGTAAAAGAAAGATATAGTGAAAATCAGAAAGCGGATTTACTTAAATATTTGAAGAATCTTAAATAAAAATTATGAGAAGTTTAATGGACAAAAAAAGTGCAAAAAAAAGAACTTTCTAGTTCAACTTCTCATAATATTTTTCTTCTCATAACATCGTTTATCAGAAGATTCTGATAATCTATGAATAATTAGGTTCAACAAAGCTTCTCTAATGGCTACTTCTGGATAATCTCTTTTATCGATTCTTTTCAATCCTGAAAAACTAGAATGTTTTTGATTTCTAAAATCGATATAAGAATATACTTCGTGCATTTGTTTGAATAATGAACCGGTAAATTCATTTCGATCTTGAAATATATTTTGCGTTTCGCCATCAAAAACTGCAACTTTAATAGTGTGTTTACACTGGTCTGATAAAAGTAGTCCTAAATTCGTGTATATACCATCTTGATTTTGAATGCCTAAGTTCTTTTCTTTAAATGGGATGTTTGATTCATCAAATTCAGTCTTAGCAGAAAGAAAAGTCAAGTCTTGTTCTAAAGAACGCATTTGTTCAAAAGAATCACCATCTGTTTCTTTTATCATTTTACGAATTAAGGAGCTTGAGGCAGGAACACTAGAAAATCCCTGGCGAACATAGACATCTTCAGGACGTAATTCTTTTTTTGCGATATAATATGGCTTTTCACAGCCTTCTTGAATATCTAACATAAGAACGTTTTTGTTATCAATACATAATGTTTCGTAACGAACAAATAAAGTGATGTCAGGTTTAATAGAATCTCGAATCATATTGCTGATTTGTAAAGCAGATTCATCAAGGTTATCAAGGCCACAAACTGTACCATCGTCATTAACACCTATGTATATCTTTCCACCATGACAATTCGCAAAGGCAATAATTTCTTTCTTTAAATCATCCTCTACTATGCGTTTTAATTCAATTGTTTCAGTTTCTTGAAATATCATAAATAGTGCTCCTTTCTACCCATATACTAACCAATCTAACCGTTCTTGCCAATAAGAAAAGAAGTGATGTTACTCACTTCTTCTTAGTCTAGATTGTATAATTTCTTGTATTTTTTGATTAAATAATCTGTGTAGTAGTCTGGATTGAATGGTTCACCACTTACTTCTTCTACGATTTCAGCCATAGATTTACTTGCAGCATAATGATGTACATTGTCTTTTAACCAGTTTGTAATCTTTTCAAAGTGGTTTGTTAGTAGGGCTTCTTCTACATTAAATTGTTTTTCCATTGTCGCATACAATTGTGCAGCATAAGCACTACCCAATGCATATGTTGGGAAGTATCCTAAATAGCCTGTAGACCAGTGCATATCTTGTAAGACACCTTCTTTATAGTTTGTAGGACGAACACCTAAGTATTCTTCGTATTTATCAGCCCAAATTTCAGGAAGTTTATCATAATCTACATTGCCTTTGGCAATTTCTTTTTCGATTTCATAACGAACCATAATATGCAATGGGTATGTTAATTCATCCGCTTCTGTACGGATCAAAGCACATTCTGTTTTATTGATCATGTTTACTAACTCGTCAACAGACACATCTTTAAATTCTGGGAATAAGTTTACTAATTGATCGTAATTGGCTTGCCAGAATGCGTGACTTCTACCAACGTGGTTTTCTAAAAAACGAGATTGCGATTCGTGTGCAGCCGAACCCACAGCTTGTGTTAGCATGGTTCCTTCAAAAGCAGGATCCATTTGTAGTCCATAAAGAGCGTGTCCATATTCGTGTACAGTTGAAAGGATAGCACTTAAGAATTGATCTGGATAGTAGTGTGTTGTGATACGAGTATCGTTGCTTGAGAAGAAATCTGTGAATGGGTGTTCTGTCGTTGAAAGGTATACTTTCCCAAAATCTACTTTCATGAAGTCACAAATAACATCCATAAATTTTTCTTGGCGATCCACTGCATAAGTTTCATGAAGTAAGTCATCATTGATTTGTGGCTTGTTTTGAATTTCATGAATTAATGGAACCAATTTTTCTTTTACATTATTAAAGAATGCGTCATATTTTTCTTGTGTCATTCCTTTTTCGTAACGGTCTAACAATACATCATATGCATTGTTTCCATTAAACTTAGGGTCATATTCTAAAAGGTGTAAAGTCTCTTTCATGATTGCTTGTAAATGAGGCTTGAAATGTTCATAGTTATCCGCTTCTTTAGCTTCATGCCAAGCCAATTCACTGTCGGCTTTTACTTTGACATAGTTCGCATATACATCACTTGGAATGTTTTCAGATTGTGCTAAGGCTTCAAGACGATAGTCGACTTCTTTCTTTTCCAAACTTCCTTCTGGCAATGTTTTTGCGTATTCCTTGATCTTTTGAATGGTTTCTGGATCATTTTCAATGATGAATGCTTGTTTAGATAGTCTAGACAACATTTCATTTGAATAAGGAATTCCTTTTTTTGGTGCAATTGTCATTTGTTCAAAATAAATGGTTGAGAATGCCAATGAAAAGGCATCTAATGTTCTTTCGTATTCTTGATAGAATGGTTCAAATTTTAACATGGTTAAATCCTCCTGCTTGTATTGTAACACAAAGAAAAGAATAGTCATTATATAATGAAAGCGAATTTTCAAAATGGTGATATAATACAGAAAAAAGGAGTAAAGAGTATGGATGCAATTTTTAATCGTACAAGTGTAAGAAAATATAAACAAGAATCTTTAAAAAAAGAGGAGATTGATTTGATTTTAAAGGCAGCATTTAGTGCACCTAGTGCTAGAAATAGTCAGCCTTGGCAGTTTATTGTTGTAGAAAATAAAGACACATTAAAGGATTTAAGTCAAATGACACCCTATGCATCCTTTCTAAAAGATGCGGCTATGGGAATGATTGTTTGTGCGGATAAAAATAAGAATGATAGTTTAGATTATTGTCAACAAGACTTGGCAGCAGCTACAGAGAATATGTTGGTTGAGGCAAAAGGCTTGGGCATTGGTTCTTGTTGGTTGGGTGTGTATCCGAATGAAGAGCGTTATTTGGCTTTAAACCAATATTTTAAATTGCCTAAGGGAATTGTTCCGATGTGGATGATTTCATTTGGATATATTGATCAAGAAGAGGTTGTAAAAGATAAGTTTGATTCTTCAAAGGTGCATTATGAAAAGTATTAATATAGTAGAGTGCATGAATGAGGATGATTTAAAAGAAGTGGCTATTCTTGCCGAAAAGATTTGGCATGAATTCTTTCCGGGAATTATTTCAGAAGCACAAATTGATTATATGGTGGAACAGTTTCAAAGCTTTGATGCCATGCAAGACCAAGTAAAACATCAGCAGTATCATTATCATAAGGTATATAAAGGCGATGAATTGATTGGATATATTGGTTTGCAGAATCAGCCAGATCGTTTATTCTTGTCTAAACTCTATTTAAAGGATTCAGCTAGAGGAAAGCACTATGCGACTAAAATGTTTGAGTATGTAAAGAAACAAGCCGAAAAGTATTGTTATTCAGCTATTTATATGCAATTTAAGAACACTCTTGACTTTAGTCGTGAGATGAATTGGACATGCAGATGTTAGATAAATAATTCAACAATAAATGATAAATATAGTGCTTTAAGTATATACATATGTTATAATATCGATGAGGAAAAACATGAAAGTTGTTAAAGGAAGAGGCTATGTCTATTCCATACAGTATCATATTGTATGGTGTGTAAAGTATCGTCGTGATGTCTTGAATGGACAGGTTGCAACAAGATTAAAAGAGCTGCTGACTCAGATTTCAAAGGATAATGGTTTTCAAATTCTTGAAATGAATATGGATGAGGATCATATCCATATGCTGATCAATTGTACGCCGCAGCATTACATTCCAAATATTATAAAAGCTATGAAGGGTGTATCGGCCAGACTCTTGATGAAAGAGTTTGGGGATGATCTAAGATCCAAATTATGGGGTGGACATTTATGGAATCCTTCTTATTTTGTAGCTACAGTTTCTGAAAATACAGAAGAACAGATTATAGAGTATATAAGAAGTCAAAAAAGAAAATAGCGAATCAATAAGGAGTAATCATCATGGAAAAGGCATTCAAGTATCGTATCTATCCAAATAGAGAACAAAGAATATTGCTGGCCAAGACTTTTGGCTGCACTCGTTTTGTATATAATCATTACCTGGCAAAACGTAAGGATGCCTATGAAAAAGATGGAATCACATTAAACTATTCGGCATGCGCTAAGGATCTAGTTTCTTTAAAGAAAGAATATGAATGGCTTAAGGAAGTGGATTCTGTGGCTCTACAGTCAAGTGTAAAGAATCTGGATACGGCATATATCAATTTCTTTCGAAAAAAAGCTGAATATCCTAGATTCAAATCGAAGAAGACACATTGTTATTCGTATACAACGAAATATACGAATGGAAATATTGAACTGTATGAAAATAAGGTCAAGCTTCCTAAGATTGGTCTTGTGAATATAAAGAAAACACGAATACCAAAGGGAAGACTACTGAGTGCAACGGTATCACAAGTACCAAGTGGAAAGTATTATGTTTCATTATGTTATACAGATGTAGAGGAAGTCTTATTTCCACTAACATATAATGAAACAGGTATCGATCTAGGTATCAAAGATTTTATCGTATTGAGTAACGGAGAAAAAGTAGAGAATCCAAAATATCTGAAGAAGTCGATTGAGAAACTGA
>UMHM01079250.1_pt1 | contig 26881 bp, 18 predicted proteins | sample 1965501 | NCBI WGS metagenome assembly UMHM01 (sample SAMEA4836095, study PRJEB28245) | human gut metagenome | biome: gut microbiome; material: fecal sample | place: Denmark | collected 2008
ATATTGTGTAAAGTAAAAACACTTGCATTTGTCTATATATTGTGTTATAATCACTTTCTGTAAGCAGTTGAGCCGAAATTTAAGGCGGCTCTTGTGCTCGGTCAAAAACTATAAGGGGGTTTTGATTTATGAAGTGCCCGTTTTGCGGATGCGAGGAAAGCAAGGTAATCGATTCCAGACCGACGGATGAAAACGAAAGAATCCGTCGCCGCCGTGAATGCGTTCAGTGCGGCAAAAGGTTCACCACTTATGAGGTTATCGAAGATGTTCCGATTATCGTTATAAAAAAAGATAAAAGCCGTGAGGTGTTCGACAGAACCAAGGTTCTTAAAGGCATGCTTCGCGCTTGCGAAAAGCGCCCCGTAACCTCAACGGAGCTTGAAAACGCAATCAATGAAATTGAAGCCACTCTTCAGAGCGCAACAGATAGGGAAGTAACAAGCGTTCGTATCGGCGAGCTTATTATGGAAAAGCTTAAGGATATCGATGAAGTTGCTTATGTTCGCTTCGCCTCGGTTTATAAGGCGTTTGATTCCGCATCTTCCTTTATCGAGGAAATTTCAAAATTATAATCAGGCATAATAAAAAGCATTGTGATTTAAATTTCACAATGCTTTTTTTATGCTTTCTTTTGAAATGTTGCACATAATTTTGTTCTGCAAATTTGATTTTAATGCTTTTGTTTGCGTAATATAACTAAAAAATCGCAGTTAAAACCTGTATGGCGTTTTGTCTTTTCCTTTGGTATAAAAATCATCGGCAACTATTTGATATCTGCTGTAAGCTCTTGAAACTGCTTCGTTCCAGCTGATGTAAATGTCTTTTTGTGCGTCCAACCCCACCGTTTCTATAAGTTGGCGTTTGTTCGCAATTTCGCAAAGTTTGCCAAATATGCTTTCGGCACTTTCCTCGCACAAAAATCCGTTAATTCCGTCTGTAACGCCTTCTGCCGCACAGGAGTCTTTAACAAGAAGCGATGGCGTGGCGCATGATGCCGCTTCACGCACCACAAGGCCGTTTGTGTCAAATGTGGAGGGGAATATAAGCAGATCCGCAGCCGCATAATGCTGCTGCATTTTTTCTCTGTTCAGCATTTTTCCCGTGTTTATGATTTTGTCCGCAATTCCGAGCCTTTGATAATATCTTTTGATTTTGTTTTCGTCAGCGCCGAAGCCGAGCATTATCAGTCTGAAATCTCTGCCGGCGTTTTTCATCATTTTGCAGGCATCAAGAATGATTTTTATGTTTTTATACCAAATCATTCTGCCAGCATAGATAAACAGCGGCACATTTTGCGGAATTCCGTAAGATGCTTTTATTTCTGCGGTTGTTTTCGGGTCGATTATCGTTTTTTTCATGTCGCAGCCGTTTGGCATAACGATGAAATCGCCGTTGTAGCCGATTTTTCGCAGGCTGTCAGCCGTGCCTGCACTTGTTACCCACACTTCATCGGCGGCGTTGATGTTGTTAAGTAAAAAGCGGTATGCAAAATCCCTTGCCGGTTTTATGGGTACGCGCCTGTCAAAATCATATTCGTATTTTGTGTGGTAGGTGAGCACGGTGGGTATTCTCAGCTTTCTGTTCACGAGCCTGAAATAATAGCTTGTGGCAAGCGGGCAGTGGCTGTGAAGCACGTCAAAGCCTCTGTTTATGATTTCGTAGCTGAGCTTATCGCCGAACGGCCAGCCGAAGCTGTAGCCTTCTTTTGAAGGAAACCACCAGCTTTTGTATCTGAATATTTCATAATCGTAATTTGCGTCTTGTTGATTTGGGTTTTTCGGTGTAACTATCACGGCTTTGCCGTGCTCTTTGTTAATAAGTGAAGCGTAGTTTTGAGCAACATTGCTTATGCCGTCAGTAGTCGGCGGAAAAGCGTCCGTTCCCACTGCTATTTTTAACTCGGAATTCATTTTGAAACCTCTTAAAATTATTTATTGTAATATAGCACAAATAAGCTCTTTTGTAAATCATAAAAATAAATTAGATAAATTGTTAATAAAAGGTTGATAATTGCCTGTCGAATATTATATAATAATAAATAATATAAAGCAGTGCGCCTTTTTGTGCCGCAAAGCCGCAGAGGAGGGTTATCTCTTATGTCCGAGCATTATACCGTGTCACTTCAAAAAATCATTGATTCACACGGGCTTGAAACAATTTATTTGCCGCAGGATGCAAACGATATTTTGATTGAAACCAACGAGGTCAACAGACCGGGTATCGTCCTTACGGGATATACGGATTATTTTGATCCGCGCCGTATTCAAATTTTGGGGTGGACGGAATTTGGTTTCCTTCAAAATATGAGCCGCGAAATGCAAATTGAAGCGGTTTCAAAATGGCTTTCGCTTCGGCCCGCCGCCGCGGTTATCACACGCGGGCTTGAAACCCCCGAATATTTTGAAAAGCTTTTTGAACAGCACGACGTGCCGCTTTTAAAAACAAACGAGGAAACTTCGCCTTTTCTTGCAAATCTTATTCAGTATCTTAACACAAGTCTTGCTCCGCGCATAACGCGCCACGGCGTGCTTTGCGAGGTTTACGGCGAGGGTGTTTTGATTATCGGCGAAAGCGGTGCGGGCAAATCGGAAACCGCCGTTGAGCTTATCAAAAGAGGCCACCGCCTTATCGCAGACGACGCTGTTGAAATCAGGCGCACTGACGCACGCACGCTTATCGGCTCCTCGCCGAATAATATCCGCCACTTTATCGAGCTTCGCGGTATCGGCATAATCAATGCACGCCGCCTTTTCGGTATGGGTTCGGTTAAGGATACGGAAAAAATAAATATGGTTATCAGTCTTGAGCCGTGGGAAGCCGGCAAGGCTTACGACAGACTCGGTATTGATAACGAATACACAAAAATTCTTGATGTTAAGGTGCCGGTTATCACGGTGCCTGTAAACCCCGGCAGAAACCTTGCCGTTATCATCGAAACCGCCGCCATGAATAACAGGCAAAAGAAAATGGGCTATAACGCGGCGCGAGAGCTTATGATCGGCCTCGGAATGGATGATTTCGAGCCTGAGGAAAAAGAAGTTAAATTCTGGCAGGATTGAATTTTCTGCATAAATTTCGCCGCACGGCGTTTTTATATAAAATTTTGAAAGGTTGTTTAAATTTATGTACAGTATCGGAATTGATCTCGGAGGAACAAATATCGTGGCTTCCGTTGTGGACGACGATTATAATATTATAGGCACGGGTAAAACCCCTACCGATGCGCCGCGCTCTGCGGAGGATATATTTGATGATATTGCGGCAATGTGCCGCAAGGCGGTTGAAAACGCAGGCTTGAAAATGAGTGATATTTCAAGCGCCGGTATGGGCACACCGGGCACGGTAAATGAATATGGCATTATTGAATTTGCAAATAATCTCGGCTTTAACGATGTTCATGCAAAAGAAATGCTTGAAAACCGCCTTGAAAATATTCCTGTGTTTGTTGAAAACGATGCCAATTGCGCTGCTCTCGGCGAGGCTTATGCGGGTAGCGGTCACGGCGCTCAAAACTTTGTTGCCGTAACTCTCGGCACGGGCGTAGGCTCGGGTATTATTATTGACGGTAAAATCGTTTCGGGTGTAAACTGCGCGGGCGGCGAGTGCGGCCACACTGTTATAGTGCTTGACGGCGAACCTTGCAGCTGCGGCAGAAACGGTTGCTGGGAGGCTTATGCTTCCGCAACCGCTCTTATCCGCCAAACAAGAAAAGCGATGGAGGAATATCCCGATTCAATTATGCATGAAATCGTTAAGGAAGAGGGCAAGGTAAACGGCAAAACCGCGTTTGACGCCAAGCGCAAGGGCGATGTTGCGGGCATTAAGGTTGTTGAAAGCTACATAAAGTATGTTGCCTGCGGCCTTATCAATCTTGTAAATGCGCTTCAGCCTGAAATCATTTGCATCGGCGGCGGAATTTGCAATGAGGGCGAAACCCTTATGAAGCCGCTTCGCAGATTTGTTCAGGCGGAAAGATATTCAATTCACAGTAAAATTCAAACAAAAATCGTAAGGGCGGAGCTTGGCAACGATGCGGGCGTTATCGGTGCGGCTCTTCTCGGCAGAACTAAATAACGGTGATATTTTGGAAAAGCTTATAAACTATATTAAGTCTTTCGGCGGCAAGTATGCCGAAAACGAGCCAATGAGCCGCCACACCACCTTTAAAATCGGCGGCGCGGCAAGGCTTATGTTCTTTCCAAAAAGCACTGATGAGGCGTCAAATGTAATTAAATTTTGCCGCAAGGAAAATATCAGATATATCGCTGTCGGCAACGGCTCCAATCTTTTGGTGGCGGATGATGGCATAAATGCTTGCGTTATTTGCTTCGGCGGCGATTTTTCCGATATAAAGCTTCTTGAAAACGGTGTGATTTATGCTCAAAGCGGCGCTTCGCTTATGAAGGTTTGCCGGTTTGCTCTTGAAAACGGGCTTTCGGGTTTGGAATTTGCATTCGGAATCCCCGGCTCCTGCGGCGGCGCGGCATTTATGAATGCAGGCGCTTACGGCGGTGAAATGAAAGATGTGCTTTTTAAATGCGAGCATATTGATAAAAACGGTGATTTCGGCACGCTTTCAGGCGATGAGCTTGCTCTTTCTTACAGGCATTCGGCGTATTACGATAACGAATGCATTGTAACCGGCCTTTATATGAGGCTCCAAAAGGGTGATAAAGCGGAAATTAAAGCGAAAATGGAAGATTTTTTGCAGCGCAGAAAAGATAAGCAGCCGCTTGAATATCCGAGCGCAGGCTCAACCTTTAAACGCCCCGAGGGATATTTCGCGGGCGCGCTCATTGAAGAATGCGGCTTAAAGGGCAAAAGAGTAGGCGGTGCGGAAATCAGCACAAAGCACGCCGGTTTTGTTATAAATAAAGGCGGGGCAACCTGTAATGATGTTTTGAATCTTTGCAAAGAGTGCTCCGAAACAGTGTATGAAAAAAAGGGCGTTAAGCTCGAAATGGAGATAAGGGTAACCGAATGATGAATAACTCAAAGGAATTAGTAATTATAACCGGCCTTTCGGGTGCCGGCAAATCCACGGCAATGGGATTTATGGAGGATATCGGCTATTATTGCATCGATAATATGCCTCCCGTTTTGCTCGGCACATTTCTTGAACTCATCTCGAAAAGAGAGGAATATTCAAGGGTTGCAATCGTAATAGATATTCGCTCAACAGATAATTTCAGCGGGATTATCGCAGCTCTTGATGAGCTTGAAAATACGGGTTATGATGTTAAAATCGTTTATCTTGATATCAAAACCCATGTTGCACTTAAGCGCTATAAGCTCACCCGCAGAAAGCATCCTTATGCAGACAGGTTTAACGGCGATATTGCGCAGGCTCTTGCTTTTGAACGAGAGGCTATGGCGCCTCTGCGCTCCAAAGCCGATTTTGTTATAGACAGCTCCGATTTAACGGGCAATCAGCTCAGAACACGGCTTACGCAAATCCTTGTAGGCGATGATAAGGATGTTATGAATATCCATGTTGAATCCTTCGGATTTAAGCATGGTATTCCCTCAGAAGCGGATTTCGTTATTGATGTTCGCTGCCTGCCGAATCCCTATTGGGTGGAAAATCTGCGCAGCAAAACGGGCCTTGATAAGGAAGTGCGCGATTATGTTTTTTCGTTTGATGAATCAAAGCAGCTTCTTGATAAATTGATTGATATGCTGGATTTTCTTAATCCGCTTTATATTAAAGAGGGCAAAAGCCAAATTGTTTTTGCCATCGGCTGCACGGGCGGTAATCACCGCTCCGTTGCGATTGCAGAGGCTCTGAAAGAGCATTTTGAAAAGAAATGGGATAATGTTTCCGTTAATCACAGGGATATAAACAGAGCCTGATTAAATTTAAATTTTAAGCAAGCAAAAGCCGAAGCACCGTTTCGGCTTTTTGCTTGGGTTTGGAAGAAAATTAAATGTCTTTTTCGATGCAGGTAAAAAATGAACTTGTAACAAAAGAATATGAAAACAGCTGCTGCAACAGGGCTTTGCTTTACGGCATGTGTATTTTTGGCAGAAGCTTTTCAACGGCGGCCGTTTCTTTGCAAACGGAAAATGAAGCGGCAGCGCGGCTTTACGGCGAACTGCTGCTTCGCATTTTTAATATAGAAGCCGAGATCTCTGTTTCGCCGGGAGGCAGAAACTATACGGCTTCCGTTAAAAACCGCTCGGATTGCGCCAAATTGCTTAAAAGCTTTGGGCACGACGGTGTCGGCAGTATTAAAATAAATCACGCCAATTTTGATTGCGAGGATTGCGTTAATGCATTTATAGCCGGTGCGTTTCTTTCCTGCGGCACCGTTTCAGATCCGCACAAGGATTATCACCTTGAATTTACCGTGGCTTATCACAACCTTTCAAAAAGCCTTTTCACATTGCTTGAAGAAAAGGAACTTAATCCGAAATACGCAAATCGAAAAGGCTACAACATCATCTATTTCAAAGAAAGTGAATCAATCGAAAACTGCCTTTATATTATGGGTGCTTCGGATTCCATGTTTGAAATGATGAATATTAAAATAGTTAAAGATTTCAGAAATAAGGCAAACAGGCAGGCAAACTGCGAAACGGCAAATATAAACAAAATGGTTAATGCCGTTTCCGTGCAAATGAGGGCAATCGAAAAAATATGGTCGCTCAAAGGCCATGAATATTTAAATGAAAATCTTGAAGCCGTTGCCCGCCTAAGGCACGATAATCCGGATTCAAGCCTTGCCGAGCTTGCCGAAATGTGTGATCCGCCCATCAGCAGAAGCGGAATAAATCACAGGCTTAAAAGAATTGTTGAAACGGCCGAGGAATTGAGCTAATGTTTACACACCTTCATCTTCACACGGAATTTTCTTTGCTTGACGGTGCCTGCCGAATCGAGCAGCTTGTTTTGCGCGCAAAGGAACTTGGAATGCAGTCTCTTGCAATTACCGATCACGGTAATATGTACGGGGCTGTTGATTTTTATAAGGCGTGCAAAAAGCACGGAATAAAGCCTATAATAGGCTGCGAGGTCTATGTTGCGCCAAGAACAAGATTTGATAAGGAAAAGGCTCTGGATAAAGAGTATAACCACCTTATATTGCTGTGCAAAAACGAAATCGGCTATAAAAATTTAATAAAGCTTGTTTCCCTTTCTTACACGGAAGGATATTATTATAAACCGAGAATCGATCGCGATATTCTTGAAAAATATCACGAGGGGCTGATTTGCCTTTCCGCTTGCCTTGCGGGTGAAATACCGCAAAATTTGCTTGCCAGAGATTATGAGGGGGCAAAGGCGGCGGCACTCTGGCACCGCGATGTTTTCGGCAGCGGTAATTATTATCTTGAAATTCAGGATCACGGTATAGACGAGCAAAAAACGGTTAAGGACGGAATTTTGCGCCTTTGTGCTGAAACGGGTATACCTGTTGTTGCCACAAACGATGTGCATTATATCGAAAAAGAGGATTCCAAGGTGCAGCAGGTGCTTATCTGCATTGCCACAAACCATATCCTCGGTGAGGACACAGGGCTTGAATTCCATTCGGATGAATTTTATCTTAAATCTGAGCAGGAAATGCGCGAGCTTTTTGCCGATGTGCCACAGGCTGTGGATAACACGGCTGTTATCGCTCGGCAGTGTAATTTTGATTTTGAATTCGGCAACACAAAGCTGCCTTATTTTGAAATAAACAGCTCTATGAGCCATTTTGAATATTTCAGGCAGCAGTGTTTTGACGGGCTTTATAAGCGCTACGGCGATAATCCGCCGAATGAATATGTTGAGCGCCTCGAATACGAACTGAAAACAGTTGATAAAATGGGCTACACGGATTATTATTTGATAGTTTCCGATTTTGTTCATTTTGCAAAAAGCAAGGGTATTCCCGTCGGCCCGGGCAGGGGGTCGGGCGCAGGCTCGCTTGCCGCTTACTGCATTGGTATAACGGATCTTGACCCGATGAAATATAATCTTCTGTTTGAGCGTTTTCTCAATCCGGAGCGTGTTTCAATGCCCGATTTCGATATTGACTTTTGCTATGAACGCAGGCAGGAGGTTATAGATTATGTAACCGAAAAATACGGCGTCGATCATGTGGCTCAAATAGTTACCTTCGGCACGCTGCAAACCCGCGCGGCAATTCGCGATGTAGGGCGCACAATGGGAATGCCCTATGCTTCGGTAGATGCCGTGGCAAAGCTTGTGCCGAATGATTTTAAAATCACTATTGATGAAGCCGTTCGCAAGTCGCCGCAGCTTCGCAATCTTATGAAAGAAAATGATCAGGTGAATGATCTGATTGAAACGGCGCGTAAAATAGAGGGTATGCCGCGAAACACCTCCACCCATGCTGCAGGTGTTGTCATTACGCGTGATCCCGTGTCAACCTATGTGCCGCTTGCAACGAACGACGGGCTTGTTGTAACTCAGTATATTATGACAACGCTTGAGGAGCTTGGCCTGCTTAAAATGGATTTTCTCGGCTTGCGAACGCTTACCGTTATCAGCGACGCTTCGCGTGAAGCGGGAATTGATATAAATAAAATTCCGACAGACGATCAAAATGTTTACAAGCTGTTTTCGCGCGGCCAAACGGAGGGCATTTTTCAGTTTGAATCAAGCGGCATGAAGCAAATGCTGATGAATTTAAAGCCAACCTGCCTTGAGCATTTAATTGCCGCCACCTCGCTTTATCGCCCCGGCCCCGCAAAGCAAATAGACACCTTTGTGGAAAATTCGCGTCATCCGGAAAAAATCAAATATGCTTCGCCGCTGCTTGAACCGATTTTAAAAGATACCTTCGGCTGCATAGTTTATCAGGAGCAGGTAATGCAGATTTTTCGCGTGCTCGCAGGGTATTCTTATGGGCGCGCAGATGTTGTGCGCCGCGCAATGAGCAAAAAGAAAAAAGATGTGATGGAGGCGGAGCGGAAAACATTTATCGAAGGCTGCGGCAAAAATAACATTTCGCGCGATACGGCAAATGCCATTTTCGACCAAATGTCGGAATTTGCAAAATATGCTTTTAATAAATCACATGCAGCCTGTTATGCGCTTGTGGCATATCGCACGGCATATTTAAAAACATATTATCCTGCGCAGTTTATGGCGGCACTTCTCACCTCCGTGCTTGATTCTTCAAATAAGGTTGCGCGTTACACGGCAGAGTGCAAAAGACTCGGCTTAAAGCTTGCTGTGCCCGATATAAACACCTCCGTTATGGGCTTTTCGGCAAACGGAAATGTTATAAACTACGGTTTGCTCGGCATTAAAAATATCGGCTCTGAATTTATAAACGATATTATAAAAGAGCGTAAAAACGGCAAATACGAAAGCCTTTTTGATTTTTGCTCGCGCCTGCAAACGGCGCACTTTAATCGCCGTGCAGCCGAAAGCCTTATCCGCTGCGGTGCGCTCGATTCGCTCGGTGCAAATCGCCGCCAAATGCTTCAGGCTTTGCCGCCGCTCGTAAGCAACCTTGATGAAATCAGGCGCAAAACAATGTATGGCCAGGTGGGCTTTTTTGAACTCGGAGGCAAGGATTCCTTCGGCGTTGATTTTGAAATGCCGGATGTGCCGGAATTTCCGCAAGCAGAGTTGCTTAAAATGGAAAAGGAAATGACGGGGCTTTATCTTTCAGGTCATCCGCTTGATAAATACGATAAGATTATCGAAAAGCTCGGTTATGTGCGAACCTCCGATTTGCTTGAGGCGGAAAGCAATCCTCTTGCCGTTTATAAGGACGGTGATGAGGTTTCTCTTTGCGGCATTATAACGCACATCACCGTTAAGCAAACAAAGGCCGGGCAGAATATGGCGTTCGTAACAGCGGAGGATATGCTCGGCTCAATAGAAATAGTTGTGTTTCCCAAGGTGCTTGCGGCGTGCTCAAGCCACATAGTGCCGTCAGGCGTTATAACCGTGTTCGGCACGCTTTCGATTGAAGAAGAAAAAGACCCTAAAATACTTGCAAATGTTGTTTTCGGAGCACCCGATTCAAACTCGCGCCCCGCAAAATCAAAGCGCGCCTCGGCTCATAAAAACGATTTAAATGAAAAAAATCAAAATTCCGCAACCGCCGGCAATAAAAAACGAGGGCTGTTTTTGCGCTTTTCCTCGGAAAACGACGAGCGCATAAAAAAAGCAACCGTAATCGCTTCAATATTCGAGGGCGATATGCCGCTTTACTATTATTATCTTGATAAAAAGCATTATGAGCTTCAGCCGCGCTCAATGTTTGTTCAGCCGAATAAAACTATGTTAGGCGAGCTTGGGCGCCTGCTCGGTCAAGAAAATGTGGCTGTAATTGAATGATTGTGATTATTGGTATTGACTTTTTTACCCGCTTTGAGTAAAATGTATAAGGTTACCTGTATGCTAAAAGCTTTGTATATAATTGAGTAGAAGTATAATTTAGCATATTAAGGTATGTAATTGTTTGAGGAGGACTGTAATTATGAAAACTATTGCTGTTTTAACCAGCGGCGGCGATGCGCCCGGAATGAACGCGGCAGTTCGTGCAGTTGTAAGAACCGCTTGCGTCAACGGTATTCGCGTTCTCGGTGTTATCAGGGGTTATAACGGCCTCATTAACGGCGACTTCGTTGAACTTGATCTTCGCTCTGTTTCAGATATTATTCACAGAGGCGGCACGAAGCTTTACAGTGCGCGTTCCGCAGAATTTGCAACCGAAGAGGGCATGCAAAAGGCTATTGCCACCTGTAAGAAGCATGGTATCGAGGGCGTTGTTGTTATCGGCGGCGACGGCTCTTTCAGAGGCGCGCGCGATCTTTCGGAAAGAGGAATTCCCTGCGTAGGTATTCCCGGCACGATTGATAACGATATTGCTTGCTGCGATTATACTATCGGCTATGACACCTGCCTTAACACCATTATGGAATGCGTTGATAAGGTAAGAGATACCACCGAATCCCACGATCGTTGCACGGTTGTTGAGGTTATGGGCCGCCGTGCGGGTTATCTTGCGCTTAATGCAGGTATCGCTGTCGGCGCAACGGCTATTCTTATTCCCGAAATTGAATTTGATATTCAAAAAGATGTTATCGAAAGAATGAAACGCACTCAGCTTGCAAACAAAAAGCACTTTCTTATTGTTGTTGCAGAGGGCGTGGGTGTTGATGTAACTCAGCTTGCCGGTGAAATACAGGAGAAAACAGGTGTTGAATCACGCGCCTGCATTCTCGGCCATATTCAGCGCGGCGGTTCACCCACCGTTCAGGATCGCGTTATGGCAACCCGTATGGGCAACTATGCAGTTAAAGAGCTCCTTATGAAGAATATCGGCAATCGCGTTGTTGCTTCCCAAAAGGGCGATGTTGTTGATTACGATATTTTTGAAGCGCTTAATATGAAAAAGCATATTGATGAACATCTTTATCAGGTCGCTATGGAGGTTTCCATCTGATTGCGGCCTAAGCATTAAAAATATCAACGCGTTTTTGTGCATTGATTTTTTAACACTTGGTTAATTTTTATTGATGTTTAATCCGCCCGCAGGCACATTAGCTGTGCTTTTCGGGCGGATTTTTTTGCGTTTATTTCATATTTTTGCAAATTTTATTTTTTGCCGATTTCGGCAATAATATAATCGGTGATTGTATGAAAAAATTTATTCGTGTTTTAAACGGCGTTGTGGCTCTTGCCGTTGCCGTGATATTCGGCTTTGTTGCCTATGCAGACGCCGTTTATCCCGATGAAATGTATATTAAAAACGATTCCGTTGGTGTGATAGACAACATTTTTTATTTAACCTCGGATGAAGATGTAAGCGTAGGCAGTCAAAGTGCGCAATCCGTGGGAAGCGCGCAAAAGCAGCTTTCCGTGCTCGGCGTCATTCCCGTTAAAACCGAAACGGTTAAAACCGCGGCGGAGGATACAGTGCTTGTTTCCGGCGATTCTTTCGGTATAAAGCTTTATGCAAACGGTGTTATGGTGGTGGGCACAAAGGATATCGAAGCGGACGGTAAATCCGTTAATCCTGCAAAAAGCGCCGGAATTGAAATAGGGGATATAATAGTTTCCATAAACGGCGAAAAGGTGTTTTCCTCGGAAAAGGTGCAGGATATTTTAAATGATAATAACGGCGAGCCTTATAATATTAAGCTGAAGCGCGCAGGCAACATGGTAAATGCCGTGCTCACGCCCGTTTTTGTTCAAAGCGAGGGAAAATACAAGGCGGGAATCTGGGTGCGTGATTCCACGGCGGGAATAGGCACGATAACATTTTTTAATCCTTCAAGCGGAAAGCTTGCCGCGCTCGGTCACCCGATAACGGATGTGGACACGGGCGAAATTATCCCGATTTTAAACGGACAGGCCGTTGAAACCGCCGTAACCTCCGTCACAAAATCATCGGCTAAGGAAACAGGCTCTGTTTGCTGCGACTTTTCCAATAAAGTAATCGGCACATTAAAGGATAACACGGATAACGGGATTTACGGCGAATATTCGGATAAGGTTGATCTTTCAAAATGCAGTGAATACCGCGTTGCACTGCCGCAGGAGGTGCAAAAAGGATTTTGCCAAATCATCACCACGGTGGATGAAAACGGCCCTCTGGTTTATTCGGCGGAAATTTCTCGGATTTATTACACGGGCGGCGAAAAGAATATGATAATCAAAATAACAGATGAGCGCCTGCTTGCAAAAACAGGCGGCATAGTGCAGGGAATGAGCGGCACGCCGATTATTCAAAACGGTAAATTGATAGGCGCGATAACTCATGTTATCGTTGATAATCCGCAAAAGGGCTATGCCGTTTTTGCGCAAACCATGCTTGAATCCTCAAAATAAAAAAATATGAAAGCCGAGCGGAAAAGAAAAGTGCTTGGCTTTATTTTTGTTGATAATTAAAGCGCAATGTGATAATATAAGTATATCTGTTGCCGTTTGGTGTTCGAAAATACAGCGGCAGAAAGGTTTGATGCATATGAACGATCTTGTTTCAATTATTATTCCCGTTTATAATGCCGAAAAATATCTTTCGGCATGTGTGCAAAGCGCACTTTCTCAAACCTATAAAAATATTGAGATTATCTGCGTTGACGACGGATCTACCGACTCCTCGCCCGAAATATTAAATAAGCTTGCTTCGGATAACCCAAGCATAAAAATCATCACCCAAAAAAATGCCGGCGGCGGTGCGGCAAGAAACAAAGGTCTTGATAACGCGTCGGGCAAATATGTTTATTTTTTCGACAGTGATGATATCGCCGCCTCTGATTTGATTGAAAAGGCACTTGCACGCGCCGGTGAATCTGATGCCGATTTGGTTGCTTTTCACGGCTACACTTTTGTGAATGACGATGTTTCAACAAAAAAATTCAAAAGCGGCTATAATAAAAATATAATTGCAAATTCCGAAAGCGTGGTTTCATATAAGGACTGCCCCAGCACGATTTTAAGCCTTGTTAATGTTGTGCCTTGGAATAAGCTGATTCGCCGTGATTTTCTTATTCAAAACAATATTAGATTTTTGAATTTAACCACCGCCGATGATGTCACTTTTTCGGCGCTTTGCAATGCTTATGCGGAAAAAATCGCTTTTGTGGATAATGCATTGCTTTATTACAGAGTAGGCCGTTCGGGCACCGTGAGCACAAACAGCGCCAATATATTAAATGTTCGCTCTGCTGTGGAAAGCACGGAAAAGCGCGTTGCCGAATTGCCTTATGCAAATGAAATCATATCCTCCGTTCGTAATTTTGCCGTGCAAAATCTTTGCTTCGGCTTTTTAAGTTATTCGGTGGATTTCACTTTGCCGCAGGTTAAGGAGTTTTACGAATATATCCATTCCCGCTTCGGCGATTCTCTGCTTGCAGGTCTTGAAGCCGATGAGCTTACCGATAAACGCCTTTTCCCGCTTTATCAAAGCATAAAAAAGCATACATATGACGAAATGTTTAAAATTAAATCAAGAAAAATCACCGTTTCCTTCACAACTTATCCCGAACGCATACCGTATGTCTTCAGCGTGATTGATGATATCGCCGCGCAAACGGTGCCTGCGGATGATGTCGTTTTAAATCTTGCCGAGTGTCAGTTTCCCGGCAGAGAGGCGGAGTTGCCTCAAAATCTTAGAGAAAGAATAGATAAAGGACTTGTTCGCATAAATTGGTGCCCCGAGGATTTGCGCTCGCATAAAAAGTATTATTATATTATGCAGCAAAAGCCCGAGGATTTGATTATAACGGTGGACGATGATTTGCGTTATCCGCCGGATATGATAAAAACGCTTCTTTATTCTTATATCTGCCACCCCGATTGCGTTTCCGGCATGCGCTGCCATGTTGTTGTGGCAAGTAGGGAAAAGGGCTCTGTTTTGGGCTACAATCATTGGATTATGCAATATACGGAAAAATTGCTTACGCCGTCTTACCAAATCTTTTTAACAAGCGGTGCGGGCACTCTTTATCCGCCTCATTCGCTTGATGAAAGGGTGTTTGATAAAGAAAAAATCCTTTCGCTGTGCCCCAATGCGGATGATGTTTGGCTCAATCTTATGCAGCTTGCCGATAAAACAAAATCCGTGTGCGCGTGTGATAAATTTTATCTTCATTATTCCGCACCTCAAAGCAATTCGCTCTTTTCCGTTAATGTGGGCGAAAATCAAAACGATGTTCAGTATGCCGCGGTTAGAGATTACCTTAAATCCGAGCTTGGCGGCGATATCGTGCTTGAACGCCTTTTGAGCGGCGGCGAAGTTGATATGAGCACTGTTGAAAACCTTGCCGATTACGCGGAATACCTGCGCAAGAGGGAAGTGCAAACGAATAATAAGCTCAATAAAGTCTATAAGGAAAAATCCGAGCTCAATTCGCGGCTTCACCAAACATATAAAGAAAAATCCGAGCGCGGCGAAACGATAAAACGCCTTGAGTCGGAAAAAAGCAAAATAAATTCAGAAAAGCAGCTGCTCGTTGCCGAACTTAAGGCAATCAAAAGCAGCCGAGTTTATCGCATTTGGATGAAACTGCGGAAAATCTTCGGTAAAAATAAAAAATGAGGATACTGAAATGAACCCTATAAAACAACGAGAAAAAGATAAAAAACTTCCGCTTATATTGCTTTTGGGCTTTTTTGTGCCGCTTGTAATCGCATGCGCAGCGCTTTATTTAAATAAGGTTGCGCCGTTCGGCGATCGCTCAATTTTAGTTTGGGACGCCAAATTGCAATATAAAGATTATTACGGCTATTTGTGGGATATTCTTCACGGCAATGCAAGCTTTGAATATTCCGCTTCAAAATCTCTCGGCGGCGCAACCGTCGGGCTTGTGGCGTATTATTTAACCTGTCCGCTTAATTTGCTGCTTTATTTTATCGATAAAACGCAGATTTCGCTGTTTTTCACCTTTATGACCGTGGCAAAAATTGCCTTTGCGGGCTTAACGGTTTCTTATTTTATAAGAAAAAGATTTAAAGTAAACGCATTTTTCACCGTACTTCTTTCCGTGTGCTATGCGCTTATGGAATACAATGTTGTTTATTGCCGCAACATTATGTGGTTGGACGGCGTTGTCCTTTTGCCCCTTGCGTGCCTCGGTGTTTATGAACTTCTTTATAATAATAAAAAATCGCTTCTGTTTTTCTCCGTGTTTATCGCAATCTTTTCAAATTGGTATTCGGGCTATATGGTTTGCCTAATGACGGGCTTTTATTTCCTTTTCGAGCTTGTGATTAAATATGATTACAGGAATTTCAAAGCCGTTATCGGCAGTGCCGTTAAGGATGCCGTAAAGGTTTTGGCGGATATGATTTTGGGCGTTCTTGCAAGCGGCGCATTGCTTGTGCCGGCTCTGCTTTCGCTTGTGGGCGGAAAAGCCGGCGGCATGAAATTGCTGTTCACCACAATGAATTTCGGCATCTTGGAATGCTTCAAGGGCTTTGATATTTATGCAAAAAGCAATGAATCAAAAGCACCGATTATGTATTGCGGCGCAATTGTGATGCTGCTTGCCGTTTATCTTTTCTTTGATAAGCGTATTCAGCTTAAAAAGCGTGTTTGCAGCTTTCTGTTCTTTATGTTTATGATTTGCAGCTTCTGCTTTACGGAGCTTGATGTTATGTGGACGGCATTTGTGCGCAGCTATTCATATGCTTTCCGCTGGGCTTTCACATTTGCATTCCTTATGATTGTGCTTGCCTCGGGGGCAGTTGCTCAAATTCAAAAGCACAAGCTTGATAAATCCGCCATGCTTAAAGCACTCGGTGTTATCGGCGTTGTGTTCCTGCTTCTTGATTTAAACGGCAAATTTACAAGCCGTTTTGTGGCTTATGTTTATATCGCCGCAGTTTTGTTTTATGCCGCATTGCTTTTTGCAATGTCTGCAATCAAAAGCAAAAAGGCGGCAAAGGCACTTTGCCTGCTTCTTGTGTGCATTGTGTCTTTTGCCGAGCTCGGCGCAAATGCAACCGTTGCCCTTAAAGGCTATAACGATAAGGAAAAGGATTACGAATCTTACACCTCCCAAATGGGCAGTGTAATAAATGATATTAAAGCCTCCGATTCTTCGCTTTACAGAATTGAAAAGGATATATCATATATACAGCTTAACGGTAGAGATGTTGCAGACAGTGAAGGATTTCTTTTCAATTATAACGGTGTTGAAAGCTATACCTCAACTTACGATGCCAACGTTGATATGTTTATGGCAAAAATTGGCTATTCGGATCCTGCAAGCTTAACAGAAGATAATCAAACGGAAAAATATAACGGTCCCACTGATGTTTATTGGAACAGCCCCATGCTACTCACCGATTCGTTGCTCGGAATAAAATATCAAATTCTGAATAATTCCGCAGCCGGCCTTTCGGAATATTCCGTTCAAAGCGATGTTCCGAATAACCGCAAGGTTTATAAAAACGATTATGCGCTTCCGTTTGCATATAATGTTTCCGATAAAGCGTTCGAGTCTCTCGAATACACGGCAAATCCTTTTGAAAATCAGCAGCTTTTGCTCTCCGCTTTAACGGGCAGTGAAGAAAAGGTTTATTCCGATGCCGAAATAAGCTATAAGGGTTTAAAGGGCGATTCCGAAAAATTCACCGTAACCGCAACGGCAAGCGGACCGATGTATTTTTATTGCGATCCCACAGATATTCATTCCGATTTAAATAAGAAAAACTGCGAGCTTATCGTAAACGGCGATTCCCTTCAGCCGATATGCACGCGCTTCAGAGTTAATGCGGTTTATATCGGTGAATTTGAAAAGGGCGAAAACGTAGATATCGAAATTCTGCATAAAACCAAATCCGAAAAAGAGCATAATATATTCGTTTCAACGCTTGATAAGGCGGCGTTTGAAGGTGCTTATTCCGCTCTTTCCTCCGGCAGCAAGTGTGAGCTTAATGTAAGCGGAAGTAGAGTTTTCGGCACTTATGAAACGGATAATGATTCAAATGTTATTCTCACTTTGCCTTACACGGAGGGCTGGTCGCTTTATGTGGACGGTAAAAAGTGCGATTATCAAACCGTTGGCAACACTTTTATCGGATTTAATCTTTCCGCGGGTTCACACACCGTTGAAATGAAATATACCACTCTGCACAGAAATGCCGGTCTTGCGGCGTCCTTCCTCGGCTTCGCAGGCTTTGCGGCTTGGTGCATAGTTGAAGCGGCTCAAAAGAAAAAGCAAAGAAAAGCCGTTAAATAATGAATATAATAATTGAACGGAGCGTAAAACGCTCCGTTCTTTTTATGCCAATATTACCGCTTGTAACGAAAGTAAACAAACGCACAAAATAAATCCGCCGCGGTGTTTCGCAGCGGATTGTTTCCTTTTTATTATTTTATATATCGGCTTGCGAGGTTTCAAGAATTTTCGGTTTTTCGCCGCTCGCATGCAGGATTTCGTTGTGCTCGTAGCAACTGCTTATTGCCTGCGTTAAGCCTAAGGAAATCATAATAAGTATAATTTGCTTCGGCGAATTGAAAATGTAGTCAGAAAGCCCAAAGCCCAAAAACATCATAAGGCTTGTGAAAATATAAAATATCAAATCATATCTTTTGCCGCTCGGCGCTTTTGTTTTGAAAAGCTTAATAACAGCGGCGATAATCAGCGCCAGCAAAAGTATAAGCCCGATTATTCCAAGCTCCGCCCATATTTCAAGAATGAAATTGTGAGCATGCGGTTTGTCCAGTCCGTATTCCTCAAGCAGCATATTTCCCGTGCTTTCGCAGCCGAAGCCGAGGCCGAAGAAAAATTCACGGACGTTATCAGATAAATAATCCACAATACTTTCCCAAATCTTAAAGTGATTTGCGGAGGATTGCTTTGCTGACACGGCCGCCGAAACCTGAGCCGCCGTATTCGCCGCCGCTTCTCCGCCGTGCGCTTCTCCCTGCGAGTGCTTAGGCGTGAAAATCAGGCCGTATCTCGTCAGAAGAGAGGGAACTATTATGCAAACCGTCGGCAGGAAAATCTGAAGCATTCTGCCGCCGTGCCTTTTTATCAGCACGATAAACATAAACAGCCAACCCGCAAGAGCGATAACACATCCGGCTCTCGTCATTGTGGAGCTGATTCCTGCGCTGATTAAAAGATTTGAAAAAAGATAAAAAATCTTTTGCTTTTTTGTTTTTGAATTAAGATAAAGATATATCGAAAGGGGATATGCAAACACCAAATACGATGTCATCAAATTCGGATTTGAAAAAAATCCGCTCGCTCTGTCTGAAAAAGTGTTTGTTCTTATTTCAAACGGCAGCATTGTGTATATCTTTTTATCAAGATTTTTGTAAAGTGGGGTCACGAGCACTGCGCTTTTGCTTATAAATCCGTCTCTGCAAAGCAGGTAAGAGCATATTTGAATCGAACCTACGGCGCCGTTTAACGCCGCACTTGCGGAAACAGTTTTTAATATCTCATCGATTTTTTCTTTGGTATTTGCCAAATTGTAAATCATAACAAGTATTAAAAACATACCCCACCAAAGCCCTGCTGTGCCGAGTGTATCTAACTTTGTGTCGGACCATAAAACGCTTATCAGCGCGAGGCTCATAAATGCCATGCATATTTTGCCGAGCGTGCCAACCTTTGCTTTTCGCCCTTCTTTGCTCCATTGCACTTTAAAAACAATAAAGCCTGCAAACAGCACGAACGGGCTTATGTATTCCGGCAGCAACGGGAAAAGAAATATCGTCGCCAAAAGCCAGCGCCAAGCCGGGCTGCTTTGCCGATTTTTTACAGCTTCCATAAATTCTCAATCTCCGATGAAAAAATGTGCGGCCTGCGCCGCTTTGTGTTTTGCTGTTGCTGTTGTAAAAATGTCTACTTCACATAATACTACAAATATTCGCGCTTTTCAACAAAAATATTTTCCTGTTGTAAAGATATCTTAATATATCATTAATTAATTGTTGTTGAAATAATTATTAAAATGGTTTATAATTAGGTGTATTTTATAAACGAACAGGAGAGTTCTTTATGAGCGATAAGGAAAAACTTAATGCCTCCGGTGTTGAAAACGGCAGCACGGATGATTTGAAAAACAAAAATGCGGCATCACCCGAAGCAAATGAAGAAAAGGCTTCCGCTTCCGAAAGCAGTGTAAAAGCCGATTTCTCGCACAGCGTTGAGTATGAAACAAACGATAATTGGCAGTTTGACGCCAGCGCACCCGCCACGGAAAACGATGTTGTCGGTGAAAACGGCGTTGAATTTGAATTGCCGAAGCCGAATCCCGCACCCGCAAAAAAAGAAAAACCCGCTCCGCAGGGCTTTGAGCCGCAGGGCGTTGTTATAAAAAAGGAAACGGTAACCGCGGTTTTAAGCTCGCTTATTGCCGTTGTTATTATCGCAATTCTTGTTGTGCTCGGCGTGCGCTATTACACCGTGCCAAACAGCAACGAAAAAATGAATCCCGGTAATGTCGTAATGACTGTCGGCAACACGGATGTTTCCGTCGGCATGTATAATTTCTACTATCAAAATATTGTTAAGCAGTATGTGCAATATGCATCAAACGGCTATTATGATATTGATTTGTCCAAGGATTTTTCAACACAATATACCACGGATGACGACGGTAATGAAATTTCATGGCAGGATCGCTTTAAGGAAAACACCACCGAGCTTATCAAAAAAAACACTATTTATTATCAAAAGGGTATCGAATCAGGCATAACCCTCACGGATGCTCAAAAGGAAATGATTGAAACTCAGCTTGATAATATCAAAAATGCGGCGTCTTCCGCAAACCTCGGCGTAAATGAATATATTGCTCAAACCTACGGCGATAACTGCGGCCTTGAAACCCTCAGAAAATATCTTGAGCAAAATTATATTTCAAGCGTTTATTATTATCAGCAGCAAATCAAGCTTCGCCCGTCCGAGGATGAGCTTAATGTATATTTCAAAGAAAATGAAAACGATTATAAATCCTGCTCCTATGCAATTCTTGAAGCGGAATATGACACTTCATCAGATGCAACCAAAAAGGCCGCAGTTGATAATGCAAAGGCGGCAATTGCCAAAATAACCGATGAAGATTCCATGAAAGCTCTTATTCCCGAATTTTGCTCGGACCTGATTTCAAAATATATTTCCGCAGGCTATTTCACCGATGAAAGCGATGCAGTTGATGCTTTTGCCGGCGCAATGGATTCCACAAGTGTTAAATCGGATGTTGAAAGCAATTTCGGCGAGGATATCGCGGATTGGATGTTTAACACCGACACGGCAGTGGGCAGCCTCAATTATTATGCGGACGAAAATGCCGGGGTTATTTATATCATTATGAAAACCTCGCAGCCCGCGCTCGATTCTGATTCGGCTTCAAAGGTTTATTCCGTAAGGCATATTCTTGTTATTCCCGAAAGCGGCGATGATGATTCTTCTTCATCATCCTCTTCGTCAACCGCAACGAAGAAATATACGGAAGAAGAATGGGCAGCCGCTCTCGAAAAGGCAAATTCCATTCTTGACGAATATAATAAAGGCGATAAAACAGAGCTTTCCTTTGCTGAGCTCGCCGAAAAATATACGGACGACACAAGCTCCACCTCCGTTAATATGAATAATATGTACGGCGGCGGAATTATGGACACTCAGCTCGGTCAAATGGTTTCGGACTTTGAAAACTGGGCAATCGATTCTTCGAGAAAATACGGCGACGTGGAAATCGTTAAAAGCTCCTATGGCTATCATATTATGTTCTTTATTTCCTATTGCCCGCAATATATGTATGATGCCGAAAATCAATATATAACGGATCTTATCAATGATGATGCCGATTCGGCGGCAAAAACATATTACGAAAAGGAAAGAATCGGCATGAGAAATGCCGAGGTTGCCACTCCTTCTTCAAGCTATGTAACCTCCGTAACATCATCATATAATCAGTAAACAGCCGTAATCGGCAAATAAAATCGATAAAAATCGCCGTATTTGCCGATTATGTAAAAATTTTGCTTGTAATATCAGGCATTTTAGTGTAAAATGATATACGATAAATTCACCTTGCGGCAGGCTTTCGTATGATATGCTTTCGCAAAAAACACAGGTTAGGATGAAAAAAATGGCAAAAAAAGATTTGAACGAAGACATTTTAAGCGGAGGCTCTATTTCCGATTCCGCCAAATCCGAAAAAAGCGCAAAAAAGGCCGAGAAGCTTGCTGAAAAGGCAAAAAAGAATGCCGAGAAAAAAGCTGCGCTTGATAAGGAAATTCAGGAACTCAGAAGTAAGCTTGCTTCCGAAACCGATGAAAAAGCCAAAACGGCACTCAAGAAAAAGCTTGATAGGGCAAAGGCTAAGCAGGATGCGCTCAGCGGCAAAAAAAGCGCAATTGCGGCTCAAAATGCGGCAATTATCCGCAAAGTTGTTGCGTGTGTAATCGTTGTTGCTCTTGTTGTTGCATATGTCGGCACCGGTGTGGTTCGCAAGGGCTTTATTCACTCCACCTTGCAGTGGACAACCGGTATCACCGCAGCCACAATCACCGATGAGTCAGGCGATAAAATCAAGATTCCGGTTTCAACTTATAACTATTATTTTGCAACCACATATAATAATCTTAAATCAACTCAGTCCGCTTATGAGCAATACGGTCTTGATCCCAAGGATTATAATCTTGATGTTGATTTTGATAAAAAGCTTTCATCGCAAAAAACAACCAACAGCGATGATGAAGTTGTTACATGGCTTGAGTATGTGAACGAGCAAACGCTCAACTCAATCAAAACAACTTATATGTATTATAACGAAGCCGTTAAGGCAAACAACGGCGAGGAGCCCGAAATTACGGATGAACAAAAATCCGAGCTTGAGGAAACAATCGAAAAATATAAATCCTCTGCGGCCCAATACGGTTACACCGTTTCCGGCTATCTTGTTCAGGCAATGGGTAAGGGCGTAACCGAAAAGGTATTCCGCCGCGAGATGACAAGATCATATATCGCTCAAAACTATCAGTCTCAGCTCAATACCGATGCCGATAATAAGGAATACACCGAAGCGGATTATACAACTTATAAAGACGCTCATACCGACGATCTCAACGCAGTTAGCATCAGAATTTTTGAAGCTTCAAGCGAGGATGACGCTAAGGCGTTTAAAGACGAATTAAAGAGCGACGGCTCAAACTTCACCGATCTTTGCGTTAAATATGCTCAGGACGGCGATTATTATAAGAGCTATTACGCTCAGGCAGAAGCTTCCACAAAGCTTTATGCAACCAAATCCATTCTTAAATCCGCAAAATATGCCATCGCAACGGCAGACAGCAAGGATTCCGATTCTTATCCCGGTCTTGATTGGCTTTTCAGCACGGAACGTAAAGCCGGCGATATCTATCAAACCTCAACAAGCGTTGTTTATGTTCTTTCTCCGGTGGCACTTCCCGAGGCTTCAAGCGTTAATGTTCGCCACATTCTCGTAAGCCCCATCACGGATTCAAGCAGCAACACTCAGGCTGTTGATGCAACGGCAGAGCAATGGGCAACCGCTCTTGAAACGGCAAATAAGGTCGTAAGCGAATATAATTCAGGCGATAAAACAGAGGACAGCTTTGCCGCTCTTGTTTCCGAATACAGTTCCGATACAGGCTCAACCTCAAAAGGCGGCCTTTATGAAAATGTTGTTCCCGGCCAAATGGTTGATTCATTTGAAGCCTGGTCGCTTGATTCTTCAAGAAAAGCCGGCGATATAGGCATTGTTCAAACTCAGTACGGCTATCATATTATGTATTTTGTGGGCACAACCGGCACCCCGATTTGGGAAGAGAATGCCAAGTCGGCTCTCACCTCCGAGGATTCATCAAGCGCCGCAGATCAGCTTGAAAAGGCTTACACGGCTAAGATGAATTGGTTTGGTAAATGCTATATTGAAATCGATACCGATATTGACAGATAATTGCATTTTCAGGGACTGCACATTGCAGTCCCTTTCTTTGGTTAACGAATATACGTGAAAGGAGTCGCTTTAAATTGGATAATATTGATGTTTTGAAAGAGCAGATATCACGCCTTATGGCGGCTCTTGAAGATGTTAATTTTGAATGCCAACGGCTTGAAATAGTCAATTCAAATTTGGATTTTCAGCTTAAAGAGGCAAATCGTGAACTAAATCAAAATATTGCCGTGCTTCAGGCAACGGAAGAAGAAAACGAACACCTTAAAAAGTTATTATATCAAAAAAACGGGGAATAATTCGCATTATGAAATATGTTTTGAATACTTCTCAGCTCAGAGAGCTTGCACCGAAGCTTAAAGCGGGGGACAGGGTTGTGCTTTCCGGCACCGTTTATACCTCGCGCGATGCGGCGCATAAAAGAATAATTGCCGCACTTGAAAACGGCGAAAATCCGCCTTATGATTTAAAGGATGCCGTTATTTACTATGCCGGTCCCACCCCCGCACCCGAGGGTCTTGCCGTCGGCGCATGCGGGCCCACAACATCAAGCAGAATGGATGTTTTTGCTCCGCTTTTGCTTGATAAAGGCGTTGTTGCCATGGTTGGCAAAGGCGAGCGCAATAAAGCGGTTTGCGATGCAATTGTTCGCAATAAAGCCGTTTATCTTTGCGCTATCGGCGGCGCCGGTGCACTTGCTTCAAAGTGCATTAAAAGCTGCAAGGTTATCGCTTATGACGATCTCGGCTGTGAATCTGTTAAAGAACTTAAATTTGAGGATTTTCCTCTCACGGTTGCCGTGGATTGCAGCGGCGGAAATGTTTTTGAAAGAAAAAGTTAATATCAAATATTTAGAGGAATTATATTTTGTCTGTTTTGGCTTTTTGTATATATTTTATATAAAAAAAGAGGCATTTAATTCCTCTTTTTACTTATATTTCACTATTGATTTTTGACCTTAATAGTGCTATTATAATCGCGGTTAGCAACTGCTAAACTATTTGAATAAATAATGTTCAGAGGAGGACTATTTATAATGACTGATTTTAAACAGTGGAACGGCTTTGAAGGCCGTATCTGGAAAGAAGAAATCAATGTTCGTGATTTCATCCAGAAAAACTATCAGCCGTATGACGGCGATGAATCTTTCCTTGCAGATCCCACTCCTGCAACAGATAAGCTTTGGGGCATCCTTCAGGGCTTGCAAAAAGAAGAACGCGCAAAGAACGGCGTTCTCGATATGGAAACGGAAGTAGTTTCTTCACTCACTTCTTACGGCCCCGGCTATATCAACGAAGCCGATAAAGATCTTGAGCAAATTGTAGGCTTGCAAACAGATAAGCCCCTCAAACGCGCATTTATGCCCTTCGGCGGCATCAAAATGGCTGAGCAGGCTTGCACAACCTATGGCTATACTCCAAATCCGGAGCTTCACAAGATTTTCACCGAGTATTCAAGAACACATAACCAAGCTGTTTTTGATGCTTACACTCCCGAGATGATGAAGGCCCGCCACAATAAGATTATCACCGGTCTTCCGGATACTTACGGCCGCGGCAGAATCGTAGGCGACTATCGCCGTGTTGCTCTTTACGGTGTTGACTTCCTTATTGAAGATAAACTTAAAGATTTCGCAAACTGCGGCGACGGCACTATGACGGATGATGTTATCCGCCTTCGCGAGGAAATCAAGCTTCAGATAAACGCTCTTAAAGATATGAAAAAAATGGCAGAAAGCTACGGCTTTGATATTTCCGAGCCCGCAGCAAACGCCAAGGAAGCCGCTCAGTGGCTCTATTTCGGCTATCTTGCAGCTATCAAAACTCAAAACGGTGCTGCAATGAGCGTCGGCAGAATTTCCACCTTCCTTGATATCTACTTCCAGCGTGATATCGAAGCAGGTGTGCTTACCGAAAGCGAAGCTCAGGAAATTATCGACCATATGGTTATGAAATTCCGCATGGTTAAATTCGCTCGTATTCCTTCTTATAATCAGCTCTTCAGCGGCGACCCGGTTTGGGCTACCCTTGAAGTTGCAGGTATCGGTATGGACGGTCGCTCCATGGTTACAAAAACCGACTATCGCTTCCTCCACACTCTTGAAAACATGGGTCCCTCTCCCGAGCCGAACCTCACTGTACTTTATTCCAGCGCTCTTCCTGAAAACTTCAAGAAGTATGCTGCTGCAATTTCTATTCGCACAAGCTCTATTCAGTATGAAAATGACGATGTCATGAAGCCGGTTTGGGGCGATGACTATTCAATCTGCTGCTGCGTATCTGCAACTCAAACAGGTAAGGAAATGCAGTTCTTCGGCGCTCGTGCAAACCTCGCAAAATGCCTCCTTTATGCTATTAACGGCGGTGTAGACGAAAAAACAAAGGATCAGGTCGGTCCCAACTTTGCTCCTATCACAGACGAATATCTTGATTACGACGCTGTTGTTAAAAAGTATCTCGTTATGATGGATTGGCTTGCAGGTCTTTATGTAAATGTTCTCAACCTTATCCAGTATATGCATGATAAGTATTATTATGAAGCAGCCGAAATGGCTCTTATTGACACCGATGTTCGCCGCACATTTGCAACCGGTATCGCGGGCTTCTCACATGTTGTCGACTCACTCAGCGCAATTAAATACGCAAAGGTTAAAACAGTTCGCGATGAGAACGGCCTTGTTGTTGATTATCAAATAGACGGCGATTTCCCGAAATACGGTAATGACGACGACAGAGCAGACGATATCGCAGTATGGCTTCTTAAAACATTCCTTGAAATGATTAAGCGCCGCCACACTTATCGTAACTCCGAGCCTACAACTTCAATCCTTACCATCACATCAAATGTTGTTTACGGTAAGGCAACAGGTTCCCTGCCCGACGGTCGCCCCGCAGGTGCTCCGCTTTCTCCCGGTGCAAACCCAAGCTACGGTGCAGAGCAAAACGGTCTTCTTGCTTCTCTTAACTCCGTTGCAAAGCTTCCCTATCATTGGGCACTTGACGGTATTTCAAACACCCAAACAATCAATCCGGATGCACTCGGTCATAACGAGGGCGAGCAGATGAATAATCTTGTTCAGGTTATGGACGGTTATTTCGATCAGGGCGCTCACCATCTTAATGTTAATGTGTTCGGTAAAGAAAAGCTTGTTGACGCTATGGAACATCCGGAAAAAGAAGAATATGCAAACTTCACAATCCGCGTTTCAGGCTATGCGGTTAAGTTTATCGATTTAACCCGCGAGCAGCAGCTTGATGTTATTGCCCGCACCTGCCATGAAACAATGTAACAGCGAAAATGCGGTTCTCGGCCATGTTCATTCACTGGAGTCTTTCGGCTCCGTGGATGGGCCGGGTGTGCGTTTTGTTGTTTTTCTTCAGGGCTGCGCAATGCGCTGCCGCTACTGCCATAATCCGGAAACCTGGGCTTTCGGCGGAGAAGAATGGAATGCGGCTGATCTTTTCAACCGCGCGTGGAAATATCATAATTATTGGGGCAAGGATTTAAAAGCCGGCGGCATAACAG
>UMHM01091639.1_pt1 | contig 26820 bp, 30 predicted proteins | sample 1965501 | NCBI WGS metagenome assembly UMHM01 (sample SAMEA4836095, study PRJEB28245) | human gut metagenome | biome: gut microbiome; material: fecal sample | place: Denmark | collected 2008
ATCCGCCGCGGTAGGAAAGCCGCGGCGGATGTCTTATTTCAGCTTTGAAAATTCTATGCTGTCGGCGAGGCGTTCCGCGGCGTAATCTCCGCCGCCGGCCGCGCTACGAACACGCTCAGCTCCTCCACCGGAAGCCGCGTGAGAAACGCGTCTATCGCGCGCACAAGCTCGCGCCGCTCGACCTCGCGCGCGGGGTCGCCGTCTGCCGCGGCGCATTCGCCCAGCTCCTCCAGCGCAAGAGTGTATTCTCCTCCGCCGCGCTTTGCCCTGCCGCGCCGCCGCGCGAGGTTCAGCGCCCTGTTGCGGCATATCGCCGCGAGATAGGCCGAAAGGTGCGCGGGGCGCGCCTGCGGCATTGAATTCCACGCGGCAAGCCACGTGTCGCTGACGCACTCCTCCCCGTCGCGCGTATCGCCGGTTATGTTCAGCGTGACCATGCGGCAGTAAGCGCCGTATTTCGCGTCCGTCTCCGCTATGGCGCGTTCGGAGCGCTGCCAGTACAGGTCTATTATCTGGGTATCGTCCATATCCTCACCTCATGCTCAGTAATAAGACCGCTTTCACCTATATAGACACCCTTTTCCGGGATATGTTGCGCGAAAAGGGAGAAATTCCGTATAATTTTTTCCGGGCGCGTATAGCCGGTGCCGCTCATTCTGCGTTCTTTTCCGCGTTCCCGGCTTGAAACCTTGCAAAAAGTGCTGTATACTACAAAAAAACGAACGGCAGACGAAGCGCGTCTGCCGGAATCTTCCGCATCCACGGAGTGTGCCGCATGAAAAAAGAGGCCAGCTTCGCCCGCGAGGGCTATCTCCATGAAAATTATCATTACTTCCACCTGCGCGACACCGCCGGGCAGGAGAGGGATTTCCACTTCCACGACTTTGACAAGCTCGTGCTGCTCATTTCCGGCAGCGTGGACTACGCCCTCGAGGACACGGTGTACCGCCTGCGTCCGTGGGATGTGCTGCTGGTGAAGCACCACGCCATCCACAAAGCGCTCATAAATAAAAGCGAGCCTTACGACAGGATAATCATCTACCTCGACCGGAAGTATTTTGACCGCATCATGCCGGAGGCCGGGCTGATGGACTGCTTTGACCGCGCCGACAAGTCCGGGCGGAACCTTCTCGCGCCGGACGCGCGCCAGCGCGCGGAGCTTGAAGCCGCACTGAAAGCGTATGAGGCCGCGCTGGAGGATGAGGCCCTCGGCGCGCAGGCCATGCGCGACACCATGATGATGCAGCTTCTCATCCGCATAAACCGCATCGCCGCAGCCGCCCCGGAGTCGGAGGAGGCGCGCCTTGACCCGAAGATCGCGGACACGCTTTCATACATAAACGAAAATCTTGGCCGGGAGCTTACCGTGGACGCGCTTGCGGACAGGGTCTATCTCAGCCGTTATCACTTCATGCGTCTTTTCAAGGCGCAGACGGGCAGCACCGTGCACGCCTACGTCAGGCAGAAGCGGCTTCTGTACGCCTCGCGCCTCATCCGCGAGGGCGTAAGCGCAAGCAAAGCCGCTGCGGACAGCGGCTTTGCGGATTATTCTTCTTTTCACCGGGCGTTCCGGGAATGCTTCGGCATGAGTCCGGGCAAGCTCAAGCGGTGACTGCGGCTTATTCCTCGTCCCCGCCGTCCGTCTCCTGCGGCGCATCCTCGCCGTCGAGGTCGAACTCAAGCTCTTCCCCGCACTGCGGGCAGATGATGGAGCCTTCCGTGAGCGTGTCCTCGTCGAAGGTGATCTCCTCCCCGCACACGGGGCAGGTCACGTCGTACATCACGCCGTCATAGCTCAGCTCTTCATCCTCGTCCTCGCCGTCCTCACTGCCGGAGACGCAGCAGCGCCTGCCGCAGCCGGAAGGCCGGTAGTACTCATCGTCATCGTCATCCTCATCCTCCGGCATATCCAGATCGCACGTCAGCTCCTCCAGATAGTTCAGCTCGTCGCTCATATCGTCCAGCGCGCCGGCGAAATCCAGATTACTCTCCTGAAGGTCCTCTATTTCATGCGCCATGTCGGAAACGAGCTCGCAAAGCGCGCCCCACAGCTTCCCGTCTCTGGATTCGGGATCGACGCCCAGACCCTCGGTGAGTCCCTTCAAATAGGCTGCCTTTTCAACAATTGTCATTACTTTTAAACCTCCTTCAGAACTGAAACCTTCATCATGCTGTTTATGCTGTCACGCCGTACAGGCGTATGACACGGTGGAATTCTTGTCAGATGCATCATGACCATGGCCGCAGGCGGCAGTCATGCATTCAATCCCCCAGTCACATCGCATACGTAAAGTATGCGTGTGACAGCCCCCTTTGCAAGGGAGCCATGATGAAGCGGATTATGAACTGCATACAGCCGGTCTGGTGGTATAGCGAAGAAGCACGCTTGCCCTAGTTCGGTGATACGCACAGCAAATTCACGGCGCACCCTTGCCTCCCTTGAAAAGGGAGGTGGCAAAAATCGGCAGATTTTTGCCGGAGGGATTTTATCAGGCTTCTGACAAGCCGGGGAGACTCTTTTGAGTCTCCCCTTTATCTTTTTTATTATGTCTCTTACGCGCGGCTGAGATACTCGCCGGTGCGGGTATCTACCTTGATCTTCTCGCCGACGTCGATGAACAGCGGGACCTTTATCTCCGCGCCGGTCTCAAGCGTTGCGGGCTTGGTGGCGTTGGTGGCGGTGTTGCCGGCAAAGCCGGGGTCGGTCTCGGTGACCTCGAGCTCCACGAAGAAGGGCGGCTCAACATTAAAGACCTTGCCCTTGTAGGAGTAGATGGTGCATTCCATGTTCTCCTTGACGAACTTGAAGTTGTCGCCTAGAACGGAGGCATCGACCGGCTCAAGCTCATAGGTCTCGGGGTTCATGAAGTAGTAGAGGTTGCCGTCGGCATAGCTGAACTCCATGGTCTGACGGTCAACCGTCGCGTTCTCGAACTTTGCGGTGGGGTTGAAAGAAGTCTCCGTCACGGCGCCGGTGATGACATTCTTCATCTTGGTGCGCACGAAAGCCGCGCCCTTGCCGGGCTTGACATGCTGGAACTCAACGACCTGCATGACCTGGCCATCCATCTCAAAGGTAACGCCGTTTCTGAAATCGCCTGCTGTGATCATAAAAAGGGTCCTCCCATATATAGATTATGCTTTAGCATAGTACATACTTAGCCTTGTCATTTTACAGTATATACGCGCATTTTGCAAGAGTTTTTATTCGGACGCGCGCAAATTTTGCCGCGTCACAGGATGATAAGCTCCTTCGGGGCCTTTGTTATGACCTCACAGCCGCCCTCGCGCAGCACCATCACGTCCTCTATACGCACGCCGAAGCGCCCTGGGATGTATATCCCCGGCTCCGCGCTGACGACGGCCCCGGCGGGCATTATGTCCGCGCCGGAGGGGTTGGCGTTGGGCCATTCGTGTATGTCCAGCCCCAGCGAGTGCCCGAAGCCGTGCCCGAAGAACTCGCCGTAGCCCGCCTGCCGTATCACGCCGCGCGCCGCCGCGTCTATCTCGCGGCCCGGTATCCCCGCGCGCGCCGCCGCGATGCCGGTAAGCTGCGCCTTGAGCACGATGGCATAAACGTTGCGCATCTCCTCGCTCGCGCTGCCCACGGCGACGGTACGCGTCATGTCGGAGCAGTACCCGTGCTTTATGCAGCCGAAGTCCATCGTCACAAAATCGCCCGCGGCGATAAGCTCATCGCCGGGCACGCCGTGCGGCATACTGGTCTTTTTCCCCGTTATCACTATCGGGTCGAAGGAGTTCCCCTCTGAGCCGTGCCGCAGCATCCTGTACACCAGCTCCGCCGCGATCTCGCGTTCGCTCACGCCGGGGCGGATGAGCGGCAGGGTCTCCGCCAGCGCCGCCTCCGCGATGGCCTGCGCCTCCCGCATCGCGGCGATCTCCTCCTCATTTTTCGCCGCGCGCAGGCTCTTCAATATCCCCTGCGCGTCCTCGAGCTTCACGCCCAGCGCCTTTTCCCAGCGCAGGAAGGCCGCGTGGCTCAGCTTGTCCTCCTCCGCGCCGAGGCGGACTATCCCCTCCGCCTCTGTCACCGCGCGCACGCGCGCTGTGAGCGGGTGCGCCGCGTCGTACTGCACGACCCTGGCAAAGCCCGCGGCGGCCTCCGCCGCCTCGATATAGCGCGAGTCCGTGATGAGCCACGCCCCGCGCCGCGACACGACGACGGCCCCGTCCGTGAACGGGAAGCCCAGCGCGTAGCGCTGATTTTTCTCGTCCGTTATCAGAAGCGCGTCCAGTCCGGCCGATGCAAGCCTTTCCTGTATTCTTTCTATGTTGTTCATATTCCTGTCTCCTCCGGTGTCGGCCGCGGAAAACTCACGATGAAGATGGAGCCCTGCGGCTTGTTCGCGCCGACGGTTATCGTTCCGCCGTGAAGCTGCACCGCGTCGTGCACGATGCTCAGGCCAAGCCCGCTGCCCCCGGCCTCGCGTGAGCGCGCCTTGTCCACCCTGTAAAAGCGCGAGAAGATGTTGAACCGGTCCTCCTCCGGGATGCCGATGCCCGTGTCCGACACGGACAGCTTCACCGTCTCCTCATCGCCGCGCAGCTTCAAAAGCACGCTTCCGCCCTCGACGTTGTATTTTATTGCGTTTTCAACAAGGTTGAATATTATATGGAACATGTCGTCCACCGTCGCCATCACGACGCAGCCGTCCTCAAGCTCGCTGCGCATCCGCACCTTCCGGCTGTCGGCCAGCGGGCGCAGCAGCACCAGCGCGTCCACGGACACCTGCTTGAGATCCACCGGCTCCGGCACGAAGAGCACGTCGTCGTCCATGCGGCTCAGATTCAGAAGCTTTTCCGTCGTGCGCTGCAAGCGCGCCGCCTCGTCGCCGATATCCGTGACGAATTCGCGCACGGTGCTCGCGTTCATGTTCTCGCTCTGCACGATGCTGTCGGCCAGAAGCCGTATGGAGGCCAGCGGCGTTTTCAGCTCGTGCGACGCGTCCGACACAAAGCGCCGGCGCGACCGCTCCGTCGTCTCAAGGCGCTCTGTCAGCATGTTGAACTCCTCGCCCAGCTCCGTCAGCTCGTCGTGGCCGCGCGTGGCAAGGCGGTATCCGTAGTTGCCGGAGGCGACGATGCGCATCGACTCCACCAGCTCGTGTATGCGCCGCAGCAGCACGTTTGCGAAAAGCGCCGCCAGAATGAGCGCCGCGCCCGCTATCACAAGCGAGGTCATGCGTATCCTGCCCTGCATCGTCTTTATCATTTCCGCCCGCTCGGTGTCGTGCTCGCGCAGGTACACCGCGCCCACTGTCGCGCCCTGACTCGTCATCGGCATGGCGAAGCAGCTTTCAAACGCCGTGTCCGCGAAGAGGGAGCGGAACACCGTCTTTCCCGACAGCGCCGCCGCCACGTCTCCGGCCTCCGTATCCAGCGCCGCGCTGCCCTCGTCGTACAGCACCGCGCCGGTCTCATCAACGACGACGGTGCGCGCAAAGCCGCTTATGTCCAGCAGCAGCAGCACGTCCTTTATGTTGTCGCGGCCGGGGCTTTCAAGGTTCGCCAGCGACGAGGCGACGACCGCCGCCTGACTGCTCAGTGAGTTTTTCTTCTCCTCAAACACCCTGTCGCGCGACGAGGTTATCGGAAAGATGTTCAGCAGCACCAGCAGTATCACCAGCAGCGTCGTTATAAAGCCTATGAATTGAAAGCGTAAACTGCGCATGCCTGCTCCTTAATCCGCGAAATAGTAGCCCACGCCCCACTTCGTCACGATGTAGCGCGGATTCGCCGGGTCAAGCTCCAGCTTTTCGCGCAGGCGGCGGATGTGCACGTCCACCGTGCGCGTATCCCCCTGATAGTCGTAGCCCCACACCAGATCCAGCAGGTTCTCGCGCGAGTATACGCGTCCCGGATTTTTCATCAGGAAGAGGATGAGGTCGAACTCCTTCATCGTCAGGTCTATCGGCACGCCGTTCTTCGCGGCGCTGCGCCGCTCCTCATCGACGGTGATGTGCCCCTTCGTCAGCACGGAGGACAGCGCCGCCTCCGCCGGGGGCGTGATGGACGCGCGCCTCAGCAGCGCGCGCACGCGGGCCTTCAGCTCAAGTATGTCAAAGGGCTTCGTCAGATAATCGTCCGCCCCCGACTCAAAGCCCATCAGCAGATCCGCCCTCTCTGAGCGCGCCGTCAGCATTATCACCGGCACCGTGGAAAAGCTGCGTATCTCCTGACAGGCCTGAAGCCCGTCCTTCTTCGGCATCATCAGGTCGAGTATTATAAGGTCATACCCGCCCGTGCGCGCCGCCGCCACGGCCTCCTCGCCGTCATAGCACGCGTCCACGGTGTAGCCCTCGTTCTCCAGATTGAATTTTATGCCCTTTACGAGCAGCTTTTCGTCGTCAACTACAAGTATTTTCATTTCGCTTCTCCTATCGCGGCGCTGCCGCCCTGTCCGTCCGCCCCCGTTGTTATAAGGTCGGCTATGGCGGCATAGCGCGCCTTGCCTATGCCGTCCACATTCATTATTTCCTCTTTTGCGGAAAACGCCCCGTTTTCTTCCCTGTAGGCGGCTATCCTCTCGCTCAGCACCGGGCCTATCCCCGGCAGACGCGCAAGCTCCGCGGCGGAGGCGGTGTTTATGTTCACCGTCTCTCCCGGCAGAAGCTCTCCGTCCGCGGCGTCTCCATCATCGCCGCCGGTCATTATCTCCGCGCCGGCGGCATGCCGCGCCCTTATCCCGCCGCCCGCCGTGACCGGCGTCAAGACTGCCGCCGCGATGAAGATCGCTGTTATTGCGGCCATCAGCGCCGCCGAAGTCCGTCTTTTCAAAGTCGTTTCCCCCACCGGCGCTCCACCGGCAATTATTTTTTGTTGCATTTTCCCCGGCAAAACCTTATAATATAATGATGTATGCATCGGCCCGAGGCGCCGGGCGCATACGTTTCGGCCGCGGCGCGCGTTTTCGCCGCCCGTTTTGCCGCCTTGATAATACTCTACCACATTCCGAAAAAAAACGGGAGAGCAAAATGAAAAAAATTAAAATTTTCCCTCTTATTCTTATAATATGCCTCGCGCTGTGCGCGCTTGCCCCCTCCGCCTCCGCGCTGGACGATCCCGATCTCAGCGCCAAGGCCGTGCTTCTGGCGGACCTCAACTCCGGCGAGATACTCTATTCCAAGAACGCCGAGGAGCAGCGCTCCCCCGCCAGCCTTACGAAGATCATGACCGGCCTTCTTGCGATAGAGGCCATAGAGAGCGGCCAGTGCCGCATGGAGGACATCGTCACCGCCGGGGCGGACGCGTGGACGGGCATGGGCGAGGACGCCAGCAACTCCAACATCCAGCCCGGTGAGCAGATGACGTATAAGGACCTGCTTTACTGCGCGATAATGCATTCGGCGAACGAGGCGTGCAACATCCTCGCCACCTATATCTCCGGCAGCGTCAGCGCCTTTGTGGACAGGATGAACGAGCGCGCGGCCGAGCTTGGCTGCACCAACACGCACTTTCTCGACCCGAACGGCCTTTCAAACGACGGGCACTATACCACGGCCTACGATATGTACCTCATCACCAAGGAGGCCGTCAGCCACCCCGACTTTCTCGTGATATGCGACGCGGATTATTATAAGACCGACCCCACCAACATGTCTGAGGCGCGCGAGTTCTATAACTCCAACGCCCTTATCTGCAACGGCGGCTACTACGCTTCCGTCGCGCAGCAGAATCTCGGCCACGACTATCTCTATGAGGGCGCGGCCGGCGTCAAGACGGGCTATACCCGCGCCGCGGGCTACTGCCTCATTTCCACCGCGCAGCGCGGCGATGTCCGCCTGCTCGCCGTCGTGATGGGCTGCGGGGGTGAGCTCAACACGCAGGAGCCGGAATTCGGCAACTTCAAAAACACCATCGACCTTTACGACTGGGCCTTTGATAACTTCTCCTACCGCACGCTGCTCTCCGCCTCCCAGTTCTCCCAGAAAGTCACGGTCGATCTCGCCGAGGGCGACGGGAACGTCATCCTCCGCCCGGTGGAGGACGTGCGCGCCCTCCTGCCCAACGATATTGACGACGCCTCCATCACGACGGACGTGCGCATATATGAGGACAAGCTCGTGGCCCCGCTCGAGGCCGGAACGGAGCTTGGCGAGGTCCGCATCTCCGCCGGCGGGCACGATTACGGCGTGATAAAGCTCGTCAATCCCACCGCTGTGGAGCTTTCCAGAAGCGAGTATATAAAGACGCAGCTCAAGGCTTTCTTCAGCAAAGGCTGGGTCATCACGCTCATCATCATCGTTGTCGCGCTTGCCTCCGTGTACCTCATACTCGTCGCGCGCTACCGTGCGCTGCGCCGCCGCCATCTGGAGGAGCGCCGCCGCGCCGAGGCCCAGCGCCGCCGTGCGCGCGAACAGCGCCGGCTGGAGCAGGAGAGGCAGCAGCACCAGCAGTACAGCTACCGCCGGCAGGAGGAAGAGTACGACGACGGCGGCTATTACGACTACGGCGATACGGATGAGGAAGATTATGACGGATACGGCGGCTATTCCGGCTATGACGAGCCGGAGGACGATCCGCACACCGACCCCTCCGATATCGACGAGCTTTTCAGCCGCTACAACAGATATTGAGTTAAGCTCTGAACGGAAGATCGCACGCCGTGCAAATTTCTTTGCACGGCGTTTTTTCGCATTTTCTGTTGATTCCTCAGGTTTTTTTGCGTATCGCCGGTATTCCCGCCGCGCGGCGTGCAAATTTCTTAACGCCGTCTTAACATTTTTTGTGTTATACTTGATATACTGATGTAAAGATTTTTATATGCGGCTTCGCCGCGGAAGGGACGTGATGCATATAAAGCCACGCAAAAAACCGAATATCCGCCTGCACGATTACTTCCCGATGTCCTTCAAGGGCTGGCTGGTGTTCGTGCTGGCAATGCTGACGGCCTGCGCCACAAGCACGCTTTTGCGCAACGCGCCGTCAACGGACGTATATGTTCCGCTCATCTTCGTCCTCGCCGTGCTCGTCACGGCCATTATGACGGACGGGTACTTTTACGGGATGCTCGCCTCCTTCACAAGCGTCATTGCCGTCAACTGGGCCTTTACATACCCGTACATGAAGATAAACTTCTCCATCTATGGCTACCCGCTCACGTTTCTGACGATGCTTGCCGTGGGCTGCGCCGTGTCCACGCTGACCTCGCGCCTCAAGGAGCAGGAGAAGATAAAAAGCGAGTCCGAAAGGGAAAAAACGCGTGCCAATCTCCTCCGCGCCATTTCGCACGACCTGCGCACGCCGCTCACCTCCATCAGCGGCAATATCGGCGTCGTGCTGGACGATAAGGGCACGCTTTCCGACACGCAGCGGCGCGAGCTTCTCACCGACGCGAAGAAGGACGCAGAGTGGCTGTGCCGCATGGTCGAAAATCTTCTCTCCATCACGCGCATGACCGACGGGCAGACAGGCACGCTCAAGCTTCAGGACGAAATGCTTGAGGAGGTCGTCAGCGAGACCGTCGTTAACTTCAAAAAACGCTATCCCGACGTCACGGTGTCCGTCTCCGTGCCGGACAGCATCATCTTCGCCAAGATGGACGCCATGCTGATAGAGCAGGTGCTGCTCAACCTTCTTGACAACGCCGTCATTCACGGCGGCAAGACGAGCACCGTCTCCGTGTCCGTCTCGACGGAGGGGGAATTTGCCGCCGTGACCGTCACGGACGACGGCAACGGCATCGAGCCGCGGCTGCTCGGCCATCTTTTCGACGATACGCTGCCCTTCTCCGGCGTGCAGAGCACCGACAGCACGCGCTGCATGGGCATAGGGCTGTCCGTGTGCCGCACCATCGTCCACGCGCACGGCGGCGAGATATCCGCCGCAAATCTGCCGCACGGCGGCGCACAGTTCAAATTTACTCTGCCATTGGGAGGACAGGATTATGAATATCAGGGATAAGGTACTTGTAGTAGAGGATGAAAAAAGCATTTCCGGCTTCATCCGCGCCATTCTCAGCTCCAACGGATACGACGTTATCATCGCGCGCTCCGGCAGTGAGGCGTTCTCCATGATAAGCTCGCACTGTCCGGATCTCGTCGTGCTCGACCTCGGCCTGCCGGACATGGACGGGATGCAGATAATCGAGACGGTGCGCCAGTGGACGCAGCTTCCCATCATCGTCGTCTCCGCGCGCAGCTATGAGCGCGATAAGGTCTCCGCGCTGGACAAGGGCGCGGACGACTACATAACCAAGCCCTTCGGCGCGGCGGAGCTTCTCGCCCGCGTGCGCGTCGCCATCCGGCACACGCGCTCCGGCATCGCAAACGAGTCTCTCGCCTCCTCCGGCAAGTTCACGGCCGGGGATCTCACCATCGACTACGACAAGCATCAGGTGCTCATTGCCGGTGAAAATGCCCATCTTACGCAAAATGAGTACAAAATCGTCGCTTTGCTCGGCAAATGCGCCGGCAAAGTCTTGACATATGACTTTATAATGAAAGAGCTGTGGGGTCCGCAGAGCAAGGGCAGCAACCAGATCCTGCGCGTCAACATGGCAAACATCCGCCGCAAGATCGAAAAGAACCCGGCTGAGCCGCAGTATATCTTCACTGAGGTCGGCGTGGGTTACCGCATGATCGAAGGCGACTGATAATTACAGGAGGTACCGTTTATAGTGCATTTACCCGAACTTATATCTGACCTTGCCCTGATGCTGCTCACAGCCGGGGTCGTTACCATCATTTTCAGAAAGCTTAAACAGCCCGTCGTTCTCGGATACATTCTCGCGGGCTTTTTGATAGGGCCGTACATGCCGTGGTTCTTCACCGTGGCGGACGAGGTGTCCATCAGCACCTGGAGTGAGATCGGCATAATCATCCTCATGTTCTCCCTCGGCCTTGAGTTCAACCTGCATAAGCTTGCCAAGGTCGGCGGCACAGGCGTCATCACGGCCTTTACGGAGGTCGGCGGTATGCTGCTGCTGGGCTACGTCACGGGTCAGCTCCTCGGCTGGGGCGTGATGGACAGTATTTTCCTCGGCGGTATGCTCTCGATGAGCTCCACCACCATCATCATCAAGGCCTTTGACGAGCTTGGCGTGACGAAGAAGAACTTCGCCCAGCTTGTTTTCGGCACGCTGGTCATTGAGGATATCGCCGGCATCTTCATGATGATCATCCTCTCCACCATCTCCGTCAGCCAGAATATCTCCGGCGGGGATCTGGCGCTGAAGCTGGGGCTGCTGGTGCTGTACCTCATCCTCTGGCTCATTCTCGGCATATACCTGCTGCCCACGCTGCTCAACAAATCCGTCACCTTCATGAACGATGAGACTCTGCTCGTCGTCTCGCTGGGCATCTGCTTCGGCATGGTGCTGCTGGCGAACGCGCTGGGCTTCTCGTCGGCGCTGGGCGCGTTCCTCGCAGGCTCCCTGCTTGCGGGCACGGTGCACGCCGAACGGGTGGAGCACCTCACCTCCGGCGTGAAGGATCTTTTCGGCGCGGTGTTCTTCCTGTCCGTGGGCATGATGCTCGACCCGTCCAAGGTCGTGGCCTACATCGGCCCCATCCTGCTCATCACGGCCGTCACGCTCGTGGGCAAGCTGTTCTTCTCGTCCCTTGGCGTGCTCCTCTCCGGGCAGACGCTTAAAAACGCCATCCACTGCGGCTGCTCTCTGGCGCAGATAGGCGAATTCGCCTTCATCATCGCAACGCTGGGCATGTCCCTCGGCGTCATCGCGGATTACACATACCCCATCATCGTCTCCGTCTCTGTCATCACCACTCTCACCACGCCCACCTGCATCAAGGGCGCTGACAAGATCTGCGACGGCGTGGAAAAGCTCCTGCCGAAGAAGCTTGTGGCAAAGCTCGACGGCTATGCCGCGAAGGACGGCGGCGACGGTGAGTCGCAGGACAGCGACTGGGCCGCGTATATGCGCCGCTATGCAAAGACGACGCTGTTTTACGGCGTTATCATGCTGGGCCTTGTCATCATCGGCATACACTTCCTCTACCCCGCGCTTGGCGAATATCTGCCGCAGCGCTGGATGGCGCAGGCCATATGCCTTCTGGCGGTGTATCTCGGCATCGCGCTTTTCATCCGCCCCATGCTGGACGTGAAGTCGCCGCAGTATGTCGCGCTGTGGATGAAGGGCCGGCAGAACCGTCTGCCGCTCATGGCGCTCAACGCCTGCCGCCTTATCATCATCGTGCTCATCGCCTTCGCGCCCATCCAGTCCGTCACGGGGATGAACGGCGCGTGGCTGCTGCCCGTCATTGCCGTTGCGGTGCTGCTCATCTACCGCTCCGGCGCGTTCGCTTCGGCGTATCTCTCGGTCGAGGCGCGCTTCCTTGCCAACTTCAACGAGCGCAACCTCGGCAAGTTTGAGGACAGCGGCGCGGCCACAGAATGGCTGGACGAAAAGCTGTACGTGCTCGACTTCGACTGCCCTGAGCAGGGCGTTGCAGGGAAGAGCCTCATAGACCTCGGCTGGGGCGGAGTGTACGGTGTGAACGTCGTCAAGCTCGTCCGCGGCAAGAAGCATATCAACATGCCCGCCGGAAGCACCGTCATATCAAAGCATGATCGCATCTATGTCGTGGGCGAGGCCGACTCCATCCACGGTATGTGCCTCGGCCTTTCTCTGGATGAAAGCCGCAAGCTTCCCACCCTGCGCGAGTTCATAGAGAGTGAGAACGGCTCTGACGGCGACCTCTACTCCTACGCCATCAGTGTCGATAAGGACTCTCCCTTCGCCGGCAACGCCATCAAGGACAGCCGTATCCGTGAGGATTACGACTGCATGATCCTCGGCCTTCAGCGCAACCGTCTGCCCATTGCGCAGCCGGACATCAACATGACGCTCCAAAACGGCGACCTTATCTGGATCCTCGGCACAAAGACCATGGCAGGAAAGCTCCTGTCTGCGGAGCTGTGACCGCAGGCAAACATCTCGACATATCCCGGCGCAGGTGCTTTTTTGACAGTCTGCGGCGCAGGTGCTATAATGCACCTGCGCCGCACTTTACTTTTTACTTTTTTGTATTTTTGTATCTCACGCGCGGCGCAGGATGGAGAACAGCAATGAAAACTGAGCTTGAAAATATCCTTTCCGCCATCGTCGCGGCGGAGCACGAGGCCGCCGCGCTCATAATGCACGCGCACGGCATAATGGCCGAAATAAAGACCGGCCACCGCGACGTCGTGACGGAGTATGACAGGCGCGTGCAGGCGCTGCTCGTCGCGCGGCTGCGTGAGGCCGTGCCGGGGGCGCGCTTCTTCTGCGAGGAGAGCCGCGTGCAGGAGGAGCTTTCCGCCGCGCAGGCCTTTGTCATCGACCCCATCGACGGCACGATGAACTTCGTCCGCCGTATGCATCACAGCTGCATTTCCGTGGCCTATATGAGCTTCGGCTCGGTCATGGCCGCCGCCGTTTACGACCCCTATACAGATGAGCTGTTCACCGCGCTTCGCGGCGGCGGGGCGTATCTCAACGGCAGGGCGCTGCACGTGGAGGACGCGCCGCTCAGCGAGACGGTGTTCTGCCTCGGCACCTCGCCCTATGACGCCTCGCTCACGGATGAGACCTTCCGCCTTGCGCGCCTTGCGTATGACGCAAGCCTTGACCTTCGCCGCTTCGCCTCGGCGGAGCTTGACCTGTGCGCCGTCGCGGCCGGGCGCGCGGGGCTGTACTTTGAGCTGTCGCTTTCGCTGTGGGATTACGCCGCGGGCGCGCTCATCGTGACGGAGGTCGGCGGCGTGTGCACCGCCGTTGACGGCGCGCCGCTCAGCTTCGGCAGCGGAAAAAGCAGCGTCGCCGCGGGCAGTCCGCGCGCCCATGCGGACTTCATGGCGCTTGTGAAAAAGGAGGGGGAATAATATGCCGCTCGACTCTCTTTCCCGCTCCGCGCCCGTGGTGTTCAAGCCCTGCGTGACCTCCACCAACACGCTTTTAAAGGGGCTGGCCTCCTGCGGCGTGCCGGACGGCTTCGTTCTCGCCGCCGCAAAGCAGACCAGCGGCCGTGGCCGTCTGGGGCGCGGCTTTGAATCGCCGGAGGGCGGGCTGTACCTCTCCATGCTGCTGTACCCCCGTTGTCCGCTTGAGCGTGTGCAGACGCTCACACCCTGCGTGGCGGTGGCGCTGTGCCGTGCGCTGGAGCGCGCCTGCGGCGTCACGCCCGAAATAAAATGGCCGAACGACCTTCTGATAAACGGCAAAAAGCTCTGCGGCATCCTTGTCGAGTCCTCCACCGTGCGCGGCCGGCTGTACGTCGTCATCGGCATGGGGCTGAACATAAACACCGCGCCCGCAGACTTCCCGGAGGAGCTGCGCGATACCGCCGGTTCCCTCTTCGGTGAGCTTGGCCGCCGCTTCGAGCTGGAGGACGTCGCCGCCGCCATAATCGAGGAGCTGGACGCGATGTACGCCGCGTGGCAGACGGACCCCGCCTGCTGTCTTGCCGATTACCGCCGCCTCTGCGTCAGCATAAACCGCCCCGTCACTCTCATCCGGAACGGCGTCAGCCGCGCGGCCTTCGCGCGGGATATCGATGAAAGCTACGCCCTCGTCGCCGACGTTGACGGCGCGGAGGAGCATATCTCCATGGGGGAAATAAGCCTCAGAAATGCGTAAAAAGTGGCGCGCCTTCGGGGCGCCGAGACTGTCAAAGAATCCATGCTGCAAAGTAAAAAAACAGAGCAGCGGGGGAGCTTGAGGGGGCAAGGCCCGCCTCAAATCGGATAAACCGCCGCAGAAAGGCTTGATGTGTCAAGGCTTTCGGGCGAAGCGGCATTTTGAACGCTTTCAAAATGCCCGGCGGATAAGCGCGGTCAAAAAAGTTTCACGGACTTTTTTGACAAGCTGGGCGCGCCTTTTGGCGCGCCCTTTTGTTCCTATAGGTATCTTATCGGTCCGGCGAACCGGAAGCCGTTGCTCCGAGCCGGTGCGAATGGCAGGCTCATCGGGAAGCTTACACTTCTTACATGGACGGACATGCCCGGCGCGTCAGCCGAGCTTGTCTCCGTTTTTGACCTTCATGTCCGGCGTTATCAGCACCACGCCGCCCTCGCTGTAGGTTCCCAGAACGAGCACCTCCGACATGAAGTCGGCGATCTGCCGCGGCGGGAAGTTCACCACTGCCAGCACCTGCTTTCCGATAAGCTCCTCCGGCTTATAGTGATCCGTTATCTGCGCCGACGACCTTTTCACGCCTATCTCTTCCCCGAAGTCGAGCGTCAGCTTATACGCCGGCTTCCTCGCCTTTTCAAAGACCTTCGCGTCCGTGATGGTCCCGGCGCGGATATCCAGCTTCATAAAATCATCAAATACAGCCATTTCGTTCCGTCCTTTCTTTTCGCCTTTTGCCTTCCATATCACGCGCGCGGGGATATTTCAATTCCCTTTTCGGCGCGGGGAAAAGCAAAAACGGACACTGGCGGCATATGCCGGGTGTCCGTTTTCTGGTCTGCCTCCTTTTCCCGGCGGACGCAGAGGGGCTTCCCCTCGCGCGCCGGATATGGCGGCTTGTCAAATATTTTCTCAGTCGGTCACGTAAGGCAGAAGAGCGATCTGACGGGATCTCTTTATCGCCTCGGTGAGCTCACGCTGATGCATGGCGCAAACGCCGGTCGTGCGGCGAGGCAGTATCTTGCTGCGCTCGGACAGGTAGCGTTTGAGCTTCGCGGTGTCCTTATAGTCGATGGACGTCGCCTTATCGACGCAGAACTGGCAAACTTTTCTGCGCTTGCGATTCTTGGGGTTGTTCTTATCGAAAGCCAAAGCTGATTCCTCCTTTTCATGAATAGCCGGACAGTAAATATGTCCGTGCCTGCAAGCAACCAATGATCAGCGCCTGACGGCGCTCTGTTCAGCGGCTGCTATGATCAGAACGGCAGTTCCTCGTCGCCGTCGTCCAGCTCGGAGAACGCGGAGGTAGGAGCAGGGCTGCTGCTCTTTCCGGCGTCGTAGCTGTACGTGCTGTGGCTGGTGCTGCCGGTGTCGCCGTCGCGGCGGCGGCTCTCGCCGAAGTACATGTTGTCAACGACTATTTCCGCGCTGCGGCGCTTGCCGCCCTCGCGGTCCGTCCAATCGCGGATCTGCAGCCGCCCGGAGACGACCGCCATACTGCCCTTGGTGAAATACTTGCTGACAAACTCGGCTGTCTGGCGCCATGCGACGCAGTCGATAAAATCGGTCTGCCTCTCTCCGCCGTCGCGGCTGCCGAAATCGCGGTCCACCGCCACAGTGAAGGACGCCACGGGGGTCTGCGACTGGGTATACCGAAGCTCGGGATCCCTCGTCAGACGGCCCATAATAACAATGTGATTAAGCATGATCCGCTCTCCTTACTCTGCGCGCAGAGTTATCAGGCGACGCAGGATGCCGTCGGTGATACCGAGGACACGGTCAAGCTCTGCGGGGAAATCAGCACCGCTGGTGAACTTCATCAGCACATAGTAGCCCTCGGAAATGTAGTTGATCTCATAAGCGAGCTTGCGCTTGCCCATTTCCTCCAACTCTTCCAGAGTACCATTTGCCTCAACAAGTGCCTTGAACTTCTCAACAACAGCTGCGGTCTCTTCCTCAGTGAAGTTGGGGTCGATAATGTACATTACTTCGTACTTCTCACTTGCTTTTGCCATGATTGCACCTCCTTTTGGTCTATTGGCCCCTCCCCGAGAGAGGAGCAAGGATACCTGTCCATCTATTGACAGGCTTAATAATTATACCGTGTTTTTCCGCAATGTCAAGGCTTTTTTGCGCCCATTGCGGGAAATTTTCACGCCTCGCCTATGCGGCTGGCTATGTAGTCCTCCACATCGCCCAGCTCCATCCCCAGCGCCACGGCAAGCTCCCCGTGCAGGATGTCCTTTGCGCGCTTCATCGTGGCCTCCGCGCGGCTGCTCTTGGTCTTGCGCTCGCTCATGCGCGCGCGCAGCCCCTTCACTATCGACACCAGCGCCTCGCAGGTGTGCAGCTTGAAAAGCTCTCTGTAAAATGCGTCAACATGGTTGAAGCGGCTGTCGTTGCATACGGCCGGGGCAATGCCCGGTATGGCGTCTATCAGCGCCTCCGCCTCCGCGCGGCTCATCACCGGGCGCATGTACGCCCCCGAATCCACCGGCGCAAAATATGTGCCCGTCCCCGTGAGCGGCGTCAGGTAATAATACAGCTTCTCCGCAGACACGCCCGACATCTCCAGCGGGGCAATCTTCTCGACCGTGCACACTCCGTTCTCTCCGTAAATAATTTTGTCTCCTATCGCATACATTTAAAATTACCCCTACTTTATTCTTATCATCTCTATTTTACAACATGTTCGCCGAAATTTCCAACATATTTTTTCGTTTTCCCTAAAATTTTTGTCCGTTTTCCCAATTTGTCTCTTTTCATATGCCGCCATGTCTGGTACAATTACATGATAAATCAGGCGGGTGTTCTGCCCTTTCTGCGGTGCACGTGGGGAATCCTATTCATATTTCCCGTACCATTTGCCGCCGTGTGGGGATGTTCGCCGGATATTCGGAGATTTGCTGTGAAGCTTTACTTCTTTGGACATGATTATAAATACGCCGCCGAGCAGATCCTGCTGACGATGTTCCCGGCTGAGCGGCCGGAGTATCCCGCGGGGAAGCCGCAGGGCGACAGGATGGAGATACGCCTCAGCCGGGGCGAAAGCTTCGTCACGGCCATCTGCGCGCTGCATTCCGGCACCCAGTGCTGGCACGGGCGCGCCGCGGCAAAGGCGTCGCTGATGACGGACGATCTCATGACGGACAGATACTGCCAGCGCCTTATAAAAAACGCGGTCTACCGCGCCGCGCTCGCCTCCGGCATCGGCCGGCCGACTTGGGGCGCGCTGACGGGCGTGCGGCCGGGGAAGCTTCTGTGCGGCCTTCTCAGGACCGCGCCCGATGAGGCCGCGGCGGAGAGGGAGTTTATCGAGAAGTACGACGTCACGCCGGAGCGCGCGCGGCTGTGCCTTGACACCTGCCGCGAGACCCTGCGCGCACAGGCCAGCCTCGGCGCGCGCGACATCTGCCTTTACGTCGGTATTCCCTTCTGCCCCACGCGCTGCGCCTATTGCAGCTTCGTCAGCCAGTCCGTGGAGAAGAGCATGAAGCTCATCCCGCCGTTCCTCGACGCGCTTTATAAGGAGCTGGACGCCACGGCCGCCGTCGTGCGTGAGCTTGGTCTGCGCGTCGTGTCGGTGTACATGGGCGGCGGCACGCCCACAACGCTCAGCGCCGCCCAGCTCGACGAGCTGTGCGCGCGCCTTGCCGCGCGCTTCGACCTGTCCGCGCTGCGCGAATACACGGTCGAGGCCGGCCGCCCCGACACGATAACGGATGAAAAGCTGCGCGTCCTGCGGCGGCACGGCGTTGACAGGATAAGCGTCAACCCGCAGACCATGTCCGACGCTGTGCTGGAGGTCATCGGCCGCCGCCACACGGCGCAGGACATCATCACGGCGCTGGAGGCCGTGCGCGCCGTCGGCGGCTTCGACGTGAATATGGACCTCATCGCGGGCCTGCCGTCCGACACGGTGGACTCCTTCCGCGCCACGCTTGAGAAGGTCCTCTCCCTCGCGCCGGAGAACGTGACCGTGCACACCCTGTCGCTGAAGAAGGGCTCGCGCATCACGCTGGAGGGCGCAGCGCTGCCCACGGCGGCGGAGGTCGGCGCGATGCTCGACTACGCGCGCGCATCGCTCACAGCCGCGGGCTACGCCCCGTATTACCTCTACAGGCAGAAGTTCATGTCCGGCGGCTTTGAAAACGTCGGCTGGGCGTGCGGCGGCCGCGTCAATCTCTACAACATATGTATAATGGAGGAGCTTTGCAGCATCCTCGCCATGGGCGGCGGCGGCTCGACGAAGCTCGTCTGCCCCGGCGGCGGTCGCAACATCCGCCTCATGGCGCCGAAGTACCCGCTTGAGTATATAAACAATATCGGCCGGACCTGCGCCGATAAGGACAGGATCCGCCGGTTTTATGAAGAAAACATCCAAGGCCACGCAATATGCAAGGAGGAATAAACAATGGCATACCAGCTTGAGGATATCAATTTCCGCACCGTGTCCGACCCGAAGGGCTTTGTCGAGGAGAGCGACGCGCAGTATCAGCAGAAGGTTGAGAAGGCCGCCGCGCTCATCAGCGAAAACTGCGCGAAAAGCCCCATAGTCCTGCTGTCCGGCCCGTCCGGCTCCGGCAAGACCACCACCGCCATGAAGATCGCCGGGGAGCTTAACCGCCGCGGCATCGGCACGCACTATGTCAGCATGGATAACTACTTCAAGACCATCGACCCTGCCACGTGCCCGCGCACGCCTGAGGGGGAGATTGACCTTGAGTCGCCCCAGTGCCTGGACATGGCGCTTCTTAACAGGCATTTTGACATGCTCGCCGCGGGCGAGCGCATATTCGTTCCCAAGTACGAGTTCTCCCGCAAGATGCGCATACAGGAGCCGTCCTCTTCCATCCGCCTAAAGAGCGATGAGGTCGTCATCTTCGAGGGCATACACGCTCTGAACGATATCATCACCGAAAAGCACCCCGACGCGTTCAAGCTCTATATCTCCGCGCGCAGCAACGTGGAGTTCAAGGGGCAGGTCGTGTTCAAGGGCACGTGGTTCCGCCTCGTGCGGCGCACCGTGCGCGACTATCTCTTCCGCGGCTCAGACCCGGCAGAGACCATGGCCATGTGGGCCAACGTCCGCCGCGGTGAGAAGCTGCACATCTCCCCGTTCAAGGATAAGGCCGACTTCCAGTTCGACTCCTCCCTGCCGTATGAACCGGCGGTGTTCAACTCCGTTGCGACGGAGCTTTTCAGCACCGTTCCCGCCGGGATAGAGCGCTTTGAGGAGCTTCGCAGCGTGCTTCCCGCAATACAGCTCTTCGGCCACATAAGCGAGGAGCTCGTCGCGCCCGACAGCCTCCTGCGCGAATTCATCGGCGGCGGCATATACGAGTACTGATCATAACATAAACATCCGCCGCGGGCATGTGCCCGCGGCGGCTCAATTCAATCCATATATTTATCCTCGTAGCAGCTCGCCGGCAGGAAGTCCGCCAGCCCTATCAGCACATCCTTTGCCTGCACGCGGTAGTTCTCCTCATCCGCGTGCAGCCCCAGCGGGATGTTGAGGTTCCTGCGCAGTGACACGCGCACCGCCGTGCCGATATTCTCGCGGCTTTCGAGCATCATCACGCCGCCGTGCCTCTCGGCGATGCCGCGCACGACCGTCAGCCCCAGCCCCGCGCCGCCGTTTATCCCGGCCATGTCGAAGCCGTATATATAGCGGCTGAATACGGAGTGCAGATCCTCGTTCTTTATGCCGCAGCCGTTGTCGGTGACGGAGATTATCACGCTCTCCCCTGATTCTATCAGGTTCAGGCTTATCCGCGTGCAGCCCTTGGCGTGGACATAGCAGTTGGACAGCACGTTCAGCAGCATCTGCCGCACCAGCACCACATCCGCCACAACGTAAAAGTCCGGCGCATTGCCCATCACTATCTCCGGTTCCTTTGCGAACATCCCCACCGCCTGCACGCAGTCGCGGCACAGCGCCGTCAGGTTGACCCGCTCCGGCGTGAAGCTCAGCCCGCCCTCAAGCATCTCCTTCGCCGCGGACACATTCTCCACAAGGCGCGTCAGCCTGTAGTGGCTCTGCGAGATGGCGGCGATGCCCGCGCGCAGCTCTCCGTCGCCCAGCTCCTCCGCCTTCACGCGGCAGATGTCCGTGGATATGGCCATGGTCATAAGCGTGCTGCGCATGGAGTATATCAGCGCGTCGTTGAGCATGACGGGCTGCATTTCGGCGCTCGTGATGAATATCGCGTCCATGTTCTCCTGCCGGGCCACGCGCACGATATGCCTCTCTCCGTTCACTATGGTGTCCGCGATGAAGCTGGACGCCTGTGCGCCCAGTATTTCCGGCGTGAAGAAGCAGCCGAGCCTCCGCCCCACGCAGTCCTCTCCTAGTATTGCCTTCGCCGCGGCGTTTGCAAAGGCGACCTTGCCCGCGCGGGTGAGCACCAGCGCCTCTGATGTGAGCGCCAGTATATCCGATGAAACCTGAAACATAAGCGCACTTCCTTTCTTTACTTTGAAGCTTTGAAATGATTTTAGCAAAAACCGACAAAATATACAATAGCCCCGCCCGAATTTAGTTAAAATCACGTGAAATTTCAGCGATTTTTTGTTCAAAATAGAGTGGGTGGAATATTGCTTTTTATCACTATTATATGTTAGAATAAGTACGTTAAATAAGGCACAAATTTCCCTTTGCGGGAGTTTGTATATATGCTAAGTTTACAATTTTTTTATGGAGGATATCACAAATGATCAAAGTTGGCATTAATGGTTTCGGCCGTATCGGCTCCCTCGCTTTCAGGGCCGCCATCCAGTCTGACGACATAGAGGTCGTCGCTATCAACGCGCCCGGCCATCCCGCTTCTCACATCGCCTACTGCGTGAAGTACGATACCGTTCACGGTCGCTTCAACGGCGAGGTCGTCGGCAACGACGAGGACAGCACCGTCACCGTCAACGGCAAGGTCGTCAAGGTCCTTTCCGATAAGTCCTACCGTGACGCCACCCTCATCCCCTGGGGCGAGCTGGGCGTAGAGTACGTTCTCGAGTGCACCGGCGTTTACCTCACCAAGGAGAAGGCACAGGCTCACATCGACGCCGGCGCAAAGGTCGTCGTCATGTCCGGCCCCGCGAAGGATGACACCCCGATGTTCGTCTGCGGCGTCAACCTCGACAAGTACACCAAGGATATGCAGTTCGTTTCCAACGCCTCCTGCACCACCAACTGCCTCGCGCCCATGGCGAAGGTCATCAACGACAACTTCGGCATCATCGAGGGTCTCATGACCACCGTCCATGCCTCCACTGCCACCCAGGCCATCGTTGACGGCTTCCCCAAGAAGAAGGATCTGCGCGGCGCGCGTTCCGTTTACAACAACATCATCCCCGCCTCCACCGGCGCTGCAAAGGCTGTCGGCAAGGTCATCCCCGAGCTCAACGGCAAGCTCACCGGTATGTCCATGCGCGTTCCCACGCCCGACGTCTCCGTCGTTGACCTGACCGTCCGCCTCGAGAAGGCCGCCACCATGGACGACATCAAGGCCGCGATGAAGGCCGCTTCCGAAGGCCCCATGAAGGGTATCCTCGAGTACGTTGACGACGAGGTCGTTTCCTCCGACTTCCGTACCGATGCCCACACCTCCATCTTCGATGCGCAGGCCGGCATTTCCCTCAATGAGCACTTCGTCAAGCTCGTCGCTTGGTACGACAATGAGTGGGGCTTCTCCAACAAGATGCTTGACCTCACCCGCCACATTGACTCCGTCCGCAAGGCGTAATTTTCTGACCGGTAATTTGACCGCTTCCCCAAAAGGGGAAGCGGTTTTTTAATGCCCCGGCCGCGCCACGCGCGCCGGTATAAGCCGGTATAAAAGCAAAAATCCCCCACAGCAGGTATATAGCTCCTGCTGTGGGGTTTTGTTTTATAGTGCGCCGCTTCATTACTGAGCTGTCGGTTTCCCGTACTCATACAGCGTGTCACTCGGCAAGTCTATCTCGTCATTCCAATATACGCACGTCCGGCTTTGGTCAAGCTGCACCTGACTGAAAAGCCCATGTATCAGCATCAGCGCGCGATAGCTTTCTATCCTGTCGATATCCTCGTTCACGTCGTACAGCACCGTCTTGCCGTCGTCAAACGACACCCGCAGACGATACCCCGGCAAAGCTTTGACATCCCGTATTCTTGGTATCATAACTGCACCTTCTTTCAAGTTGGACTGTTAACACTACTTATTCTGGTGTTAATGGTTCAACTTGATTTTATCATACCAGAAGAGAAGAAAAAAGAGCACATTTCAGTGAAACACTGTTGTTTTGCCATGGGCTACGGAGGCCTGCCAGAACTGCCACCCATATTGACCACCAAAAAGCAGAGGCACGCGGCCTCTGCTTTTTCATGCATATATCCTCATATATCCCGTATCTCGCAGGCTATGCCGCCGTTGTCGAACACCTCCACCAGTGCCCACGTCAGGCGGCGCCCCGCGCCCGCTGTGCCGGGGTTTATCACCTTCACGCCGCCGATCTCCTCATAGTCCGCCTCGTGCGTGTGGCCGAACATGGCGATCCTTGCGCCCTGCTCCATCGCGGCATATACCAGCGAATCCAACCGGCCATACTTCACGTTGAACAGATGCCCGTGCGTGATGAACGCCTTCACAGGCCCCAGCGGCACGATATCCGTGTCCGGCGCGCGGCCGCCTATGTCGCAGTTGCCGCGGACGCAGTACAGCGGTATCTCCGGGAACTCCTCGCGCAGGCGCTCCGCGTCGCGCTCATAATCGCCCAGATGTATCATCACGTCGGGGCGGCAGCGGCGCACGGCCTCCAGCATCAGCGAGGTCACGCCGTGCGTATCCGAAAAAACGGCAGCTTTCATATTGTTCATACTCCTATTATCAAAAAGACTTTGTGTGAATATAATGAATGCGAGAGGATGTATTGTATTCTCATAAAGGGGTGAGGATATGCAAAGCTTTGAGACCCTCGGCCGCGAGCTTGAGCGGCAGGGCAAGACCGAACGCATTAAAGCGCTGGCCGAATCCGACGACGGGCAGAAGCTCAGCCGGATGCTGGACACACGCGCCGTGGAGGACGCCGCGCGCAGCGGCGACGGCGAGGCGCTGCGCAGGCTTCTCGGCCAGGTGCTCAGCACCGACGAGGGCAAGCGCCTCGCGGAAAACGTGCGCAGGCTCATGCAGGACTGAGGGAGGTGAGCCGCCATGAGCGAACTGGAGGATAAAATATCCGGTATTCTCGGCGATCCCGCGCAGATGGAAAAGATAACGAAGCTGGCGCAGTCGCTCATGGGCGGCGAGAGCGCCGGCCCGCCCGGCGGCAAGGACGCGCCGCAGCCGCCCCCACCGGGCGCAGACGCCGCGGGCGGGTTCGACCTCGACTCCCTCGGCATCGACGCCGGAACCATCGCGCGCATAAGCCGCCTTATGCAGTCCGGCAGCGCGCAGAATAAGGAGGAGCAGGCGCTGCTTGCCGCGATGCGCCCGTATCTGTCCGAAAAGCGCCGCCGCAAGATGGACAGAGCCATGAAGCTGGCACAGCTTGCGCGGCTGGCGCGTCTTGCCATGGGGGAAACGGAGGGAGACGGCAGTGCTTAACCGCTATCAGGGCAACACGGGCCGCGTCGTGCGCATAGACGACGGCCAGCCGAAGCCCGCCCCGCCCCCGTCCGCGCCGCGGCCGGGGCTGATGCAGCCGAAGCCGCCGGAGAAGAAGCCGCCCGGAATATTCGACAAGCTGACGCAGCTCGTGCCCGGCAGTCTGGGCGAGCTGGAAACGGAGGACATCATCCTCCTTCTCATACTCTATCTTATGTACCGCGAGAGCGGCGACAGCGAGCTGCTGATAATAATGGGCGCCATGTTCCTCCTGTAAGAACCCTCGTTCAACAGGAGAGGCACAGCGCCCGTATTTTTTCTTGAAAGCTCAGGTCTTGTCCGCCGCTTTGCCGTCCTGCACCGCCTGCGGCGTCTCCGGTGCACCGGCGGAGGCGTGCCCCGTGTGCTCCGCCCCCTTGTGCTTCGGCCCCTTCCAGAACACGTACAGCCACACGACAAGGGAGATGACGAAGGCCGCCACGACGCATATGATGCGCTGAAGCGTATCCTTGCCCGTCAGCAGCACCGCCACAAGGCCCATCACCGCGGACACGCCGTACAGCACGGCGACGGCCTGCTTCTGATTCAGCCCCATGGCCAGCAGCCTGTGGTGGAAGTGCCCCTTATCCGCGTGGAAGGGACTCTGCCCGTGTAGTATGCGCCGGCAGAAGGCGAACACCGTGTCCGCCAGCGGTATCGCCATCGCAAGGACGGGCACAAGGAAGGTTATCACGGTGTGCAGCTTGAAAAGCCCCATGATGGATACACAGGCCAGCACGAAGCCCAGAAACTGCGACCCGACGTCGCCCATGAATATCTTCGCGGGGTTGAGGTTGTACGGCATGAAGCCCACGCACGCGCCGCACACGGCGGCGAGGATGAACGTGGTGTTGGGGTCGGCCACGAAGATGGATACAACCATCATCGTCAGCGAGCTTATCGCGGACACGCCCACGGCCAGCCCGTCCAGCCCATCTATAAGGTTGACGGCGTTCGTGCAGCCGACTATCCACAGCACCGTCAGCGGTATTGCAAGTGAGCCGACGGATATCGTGCCTATGTCCGACATGAAGTTCGGGTTCGACACGGCGGTGAACATTATCCCGCAGCGTATCGCCACGAGCGCCGCGATTATCTGGATGGACAGCTTTATCCACGGGCGCAGGTTCACGATGTCGTCCACAGCGCCCATCGCGGCGATTATCAGCGCGCCCAGCATCAGGCCGAGCACCTGCGTCGTGAAGCTGACGAAGAGTATCATCGCCACGACGAAGCCGATGAATATCGCAAGCCCGCCCATGCGCGGGATGGGATGGTCATGCACGCGCCGTCCGTCGCGCGGCACGTCTATCGCGCCCACCCGCTCGGCAAAGCCCTTCACCGGCGGGGTCATGAAATACGAAACGATCAAAGCCACGGCGAAGGATAAAACCACCCTCAGCCAAACGGCCATATCCTGAAACATCTGCTTTTATCTCCGAAACATATTTATTGCCGCATCGCGCCGCGGTCAGAACGGCTTCTCCACGAAGCCGACCTTCTTGTACACCTTGCGCAGCGTCCTGCGCGCGGCGTAGGCGGCCTTCTGCGCGCCCTCGGTATATATCTGCTTCAGGTATTCCTTGTCGGCCGTCAGGCGCGCGGCCTCCTCGCGTATCGGGCGCAGCGTCTCTATGACGGCGTCGCCCACGGCGGGCTTGAACGCGCCGTAGCCCTTCCCCGCGAAGTCGCGCTCTATCTCGTCGTAGCTCTCGCCCGTGACGGCGGAGTATATGCTCATAAGGTTTGCCACGCCCGGCTTGTTCTCCGGGTCATAGCGCACGCAGTTTTCCGTGTCGGAGTCCGTCACGGCGCGCTTGAACTTGCGGGCGATCTCCTCCGGCGAATCCATGATGAACACGCAGCCCTGCGGGTCGGACTTGGACATCTTCGACGTCGGGTTGCTCAGGCACATCACGCGCGCGCCAACCTTGGGGATGTACGGCTCCGGCACGGTGAAGGTCTCGCCGTAGATGTTGTTGAAGCGCATCGCCACGTCGCGCGCCAGCTCGCAGTGCTGCTTCTGATCCGCGCCGACGGGAACGTAATTGGCCTGATACAGCAGTATGTCCGCCGTCATAAGGCAGGGATAGGTGAACAGTCCGCCGTTTATGTTGTCGGCGTTCTTGGCGCACTTGTCCTTGAACTGCGTCATGCGGCTCAGCTCGCCGAACATCGTGTAGCAGTTGAGCACCCAGCCCAGCTCCGCGTGCTCATGCACGTGGCTTTGTATGAACAGCGTGTTCTTCTGCGGGTCGAGGCCGCAGGCGATATACTGCGCAAGCTGCTCGGTCGAGTGGCGGCGCAGAGACGCGGGGTCCTGCCGCACGGTGATGGAGTGCATATCGACGATGCAGTAATAGCAGTTATATTCGTCCGAGAGCTGCACCCAGTTTTTCAGCGCGCCCAGATAGCTGCCCAGATGCAGGTCGCCCGAGGGCTGTATGCCCGAGAACATTATCTTTCTGGCCTGGGCCGTGTTTTCACTGACCTTGTTTTCCATAACAGTGCCTCCTGTAAAGAAGATCGTCTTATATAAGCCGTGATCTGCACAATTTTCAAGTCTACCTATTTTAGCAGAATAAGTCCTTCTTGACAACTGAA
>UMHM01024023.1_pt1 | contig 26796 bp, 25 predicted proteins | sample 1965501 | NCBI WGS metagenome assembly UMHM01 (sample SAMEA4836095, study PRJEB28245) | human gut metagenome | biome: gut microbiome; material: fecal sample | place: Denmark | collected 2008
GCCGCAAGATGAGCGTTGAGCGTTAATGTGAACACGCTCTAATCACATTCTGCGTTCGAGACATACGACATCGTGAGCATTATGAAGATGTACGACTGTATAACCGCCGAGAAGATGTCGAAATACAGCGACGCAACTGCCGGTATAAGGATTGCGAAGCTTCCGAGCGCCCAGTAGATAAGTCCGCCGATTACCATTCCCGCAACAAGGTTTCCGAACAGACGAAGCGCCATAGAAACGGGGTTTGCGAGTTCGCCGATTATGTTGAACGGAAGCATAAACGGAAGCGGGTCGACGAAGTTTTTGAGATATCCTTTCAGTTTTCCTGTCTTTGCACGGTTAAACTGCGTCATCATAAACGTAATTACCGCCCATGTTCCCGTAACGGAGATATCTGCCGCAGGGCTTCGCAGTCCGAAAAGGCTCATCAGGCACGAAATCATAATGAAACAGAACAGCGTGCAGATATACGGCTTATAGCGGTAATATTTGCTGCCCATTGTATCGTCGACCGTCTTTGAAAAGAACGTGACAATCCATTCAGCCGCCGCCTGTCTTTTCGTTTCGGGAATGACCTTCATATTGTGCGTGAGAACAAGCACAATCGCAAGCAGAACAAGCATTACTATCCATTGTACAATAATGCTTTCCGTCAGATTGATTGTTATACCGAATAGGTCAAAGCTTGTCACGACAAGCGGTCCGCCAACGGACATACCTTCCGAGGCAAGCAAAAGCGCAGTCGGCATAAATCATTCCTCCTTTGTTTTTAATGCTCTTATCACAATGGCAATCTTCACGAAAACCAGCGGGATTACCGAAGCGACAAGGCTTATAAACGGCGCAAGCGCGCCGAGAGTAAGAAGTGCGAACAATCCGAGATATCTCACGCAGTACATTCCGCTCATATATATCTGCGCGGACTTCGCGCTTTCTTTTTTAACCGCCGTCTGGGCTGTTTTTCCCAGAACAAGAAAATTCAGCGCCGCGATGATTATTCCGTAAATTCCGCCGAGAAGCAGCGAATAATCGAATTTTGCCGCGAAAAACAACACCGCAAGCGTCGCCATATATATTCCCGATATTATCAGGAAATACGGCGCAAGCGACCTTATTTCCTCGTAAATCGGCTCGTTTTTCTTCATAATAATCTCATTTGTCATCGGTTTTCGTTCCGTTATCTTTTGGCGTGGTCGTCATAGTAATCGTTATCACGCCGCGCGCTTGTAAAAGCCCTCGGAGCGGGCTTATCTGTCTTTTCATAGGATTTTATAAGCTTGAATAGATAAGACACCGCGCCGCCTATCATAAAGACAATTCCGAGCACGATGCATATTACCATTGCCCAATCCGGCCAGCCGAACTTATTCGAGAGATACCACCCTCCGCCGATAAACAGAAGCAGCGGCGTTATTATCACAAACGCAAGCTGACTTACCTTGGCGTAGGTTGAAAGCGGGTTTTCTTTTCTGCTCATATCAATATACAAATTTCGTCAAACGCCAGCCGGCGTCTGTTTTTATCATTTCTGTGCGGAGAATTTTATCCGCGTCGATGGAGGACAGGTCAGAAGTTTCTCCCGCTCCTCCGAGGTAAATCGTGATTTCGCATATAGTTTCGCTTTTGGGGAAAACGGCAAGCGAGCAGCTCTCCCAGAGTTTTTCGCGCGCCGCGTCAGCCTTGAAATCGGCGCTTATTCCGAGAACCGTTTCTTCCTTATATCTCGGCGCGTTTTCCGCGGAACTGTCGTTGTCAACGAGAACTTTGCGATTTTTGTACACCGAAAGCCCTTTTCCGTCGATATCGTTCAGAATTGTATCCGCAGCCTCGCTTGTATAAACCGACAAAACCTTCTTTTCGATATCCGAAAGCGTTTTGTAATCGCCGCTCAGTTCGGTATCAACGGTATAAATCCCGTCCTCCGGCGCATTTCCGTAGGGTTCGTCCTTGTGAGGAAGTCCTTGAGTGACAAAAAGCCGTATTACATCATAGCTGCCTTTAACAAGGTCGTGCGCCTGATATTCACATTCCTGCTCAAATTCCGCTGTCGGACGGAATATTTCGGACTGCGGCGCGGAGGAATTGCCCCCGTTTCCGCCGTTCATCACGAATATCATCGCGACAACCGCCGCTATCGCAAGCACCGTTACGACAATCGTTGCGATAAGCGGAGCTGTATTCTGTTTTTTGTTCTTTTGTTCGCTCATTGACTGACCCTTACTGCATTATTCGCTTTTTGTTTCCTTGCTGTCAAGAGAAATTGCGTCGGGGAATACGTTTCTGCTGTCGTCCTTTGAAAGGAACGTCGTGTTTACATAACCCTGAATAATCGCTCCGTCCGTTACGGCGATTGTGGAAGCGTTTATGTCGCCGAAAACGATAGCGTCGCGCTTCAGCTCGGCTTTTCCGACGATATCGAGCTTTCCGCGCACTCTGCCGTTGATATCGGCGTACTGCGACGACAAATCGCCGATAAGTATGGTATCTCTGTCCATTCTGAGCCTGCCCTTGAGGTTCATATTGCCCTGCATCGCCGCAGAGTTCAGACCCGCGTTGTTGCAGGTGATATCGCCGATGATTTTGCCGCTCATATCAAGATTTCTGGTCGTTTCAACATTGCCCTTGATATTGCCGTCAATCTGCATATTCGCAAGCGAGCGTATATTTCCGTCGATTACGGTGTTTTTCGAGATTACGGTTATTTCCTCGGTTTCGTTTGTCGCCTGCATAGGAACGCCGCCCTGTGCGGGAGGAATATATCCGCCGTAACCCTGATTGAAATTATTCGGAGTCTGCGCGGCATAACCGCCGCCGTATTCGTTCTGATTATTCTGCCCTGCGCCGCTTCTGATATTCCTTACATTCTGGTTATACCCGTTCTGAGCGTTTGCGGAAGCGTTCTGCTGAGCGTATCCGTCCTGACGGGGGAGCGGAGTTCCCTGCTGCGCGGGGTTTGCCGCAGGCGCGGGATTTCCCGCTGCGGGAGCGGGATTTTGCTGAGGAGCAGCGGCTTTCGGTTCTTCGGGCGCCGGTTGAGCCGCCGCGGGCTTTTCTTCTTCGGGAGCGCGGTAATACGGCGTTTCCAGTGGCACGCTCGCGCCGCTCTGAGCCGCGGGATTTTCAGCCGCGCCTTGTTCTGGTTCTCTCAAATATTTGTCAAGCTCGGTAGGCGAGCCTTCGGGTCTGCCATCGGGCTTTTTCGCGTCCTGACCGTCTTTTTTCCAAAGCTCCTTAACCGCCTGAGAAAAATTATCCTTGATACTCATAACATATCCTTTCCAAATCTCTCTGTCAGTGGGGCAATAACCCTCGCTCTGCCGTCCGAGAGTATTTGCCAACCTTATATTCCCCGAAATCCGTCAAGCGAACGGTCCGGTGAATTGAACGGGCTGTGTATCGCCGTTAATTTTATCAAACTTATATTTACCCTCGCTCGTGAACTTTTTGAGGAGGTCGCCGAGAACGAGAATCGTATTCGGAGTGCCGTTCGAGTCGTGCATAAGGACAACCGAGCGGAAATTCTTCTCGTAATTCGCCTCTATATCGGCGGGAACGGAGTTCCACATCTGCGTCCAAGAAGCGCCCGCCGCGTCGCCGCTGTCAACGCTCCAGTCGAAATGCCTGAATCCTCTGCGCGACATTTCCTTTATGATATCATCGCGCGTCGCTTCGTTATAGTCGTTCACGCTGCCGCCGGGAAAACGGAAAATTTCGCACTTAATTCCCGTTGCCTCGTAAACCATATTCCACGCGTCATAAAAATCATCGAGAAACGCCTCGACTGACGCATAAATCTGCTCGTATTTGTGAGAAGCGCTGTGAATACCGATTGAATGACCGTCCGCGGCAATCGATTTCAGCATAGTATAGCAGTATTCGCTGCGGCTCGGAACGACAAAAAACGTCGCTTTTATGTCGTAATCCCTCAGATATTGCAAAATTGAGTATGTATTATCGGAAGGTCCGTCGTCGAATGTAAGATAAACCGTGTTATCCTCGCGGACATAATTTGCGGGCGCCGTCACAGCCATATCCGCGTGAATATCCGCATACGGGCTTTTTTCAGGCTCTGCGCTGCCGTTCGTCCAGCCGTTCTTTTCGTTGAGATAGTCGACTATTTCCCTGTCCGAAAGTCCAAGCTCCGACAAAATCCCGTACCAGTTATCGCCGCCGTTTTTCTTTGCGATAACGGAAATCAGCTCTTTATCCGAAATTCCGCTCTGCGAAAGGATTTCGTAGAAGTTGTCCGCGTCAATTCCGTCATTTTTCACAATATATCTCAGAAGTTCCTCGTCCGAAACTCCCGAAGCGGACAAAAGCCTGTAAAAACTTTCGGCGCTTATGTTTTTCTGCTCGTTTATGAGCTTTATTAATTCCGTATAAGAAAGTCCGCTTTTATTGAAAATTGCACAAAAATCCTCGACGGTTCCCGCTTTTTCCTCCGAGAGGACCCCGACCGTTGCCGTGAGCTTCTCGTTTTCGCTTTTTGCCTTGTCAAGCTCACCGCTCTGCTTTGCAAAGAAAATGCCGAATACAATCGCAAGCGCGAGCGGCACGAAGAAAAATATTGCAAGTACAACCTTTATCAGTACCTTAAAAAACTCAACGCTGCCAAAACGCATTTTAAACCTCTTTATGATTATTATAATTTGACGCTGATTTCCCTATTATTAAATTTTACTATAAAAAGTGTAATTTGTCAATAGTTACAATATACAAATCCTGCTCAATTCGAGAAAACAGTTCGCTTTGTTACAAAAATACAAGCGTTTTTTTGTTGACTTTGCACAAAACAAATCAAAAGCGCGGATTTTGCACCGCGCTTTTCGCTTGATTTTTTGGCTAACTTTCAAGTTTTACCGCTTGCTTGCTCCGCGATAGCCCTGCGGGGAGCGATTTTGGGGGCGTCGAACCCCCAAAATCGCGTGAACGCTCCCGAAAATCCTTAAGCGGGGGATTTTCGGGAGCGTTCACATTCAAGTTTTACCAACTGTTTGCTTTGCGATAAGCCTTGTTTTCGCCGAGATTGCTCGTTTGACTGCTCCGCTCCGCGCGGAGTGCCTCCGGCGGCTCAGAACCTTTTTCTGAAGAAAAAGGTTAGTGAAACCGAAGGTTTTACGGAGACACTCCAAAAAGACTTTACTCCTTGGCAAAATCACAAGTTTTACCGCAAAGCGCCCCATTATTCCTCAATATAAACCTTTTTCATTCTGATATCGTTTGTGGGTCTGTCGTTATAGTCGGTTCTTGACTCGGCGATTTCGTCAACCGCGTCCATTCCCTCGACAACCTTGCCGAAAGCCGCGTACTGACCGTCGAGGTAGAGCGAATCCTTATGAACGATAAAGAACTGACTTGAAGCGGAGTTTGGGTTCTGTGCTCTTGCCATTGAGATTACGCCGCGAACGTGGTGGATATCGTTCGGAACGCCGTTTGCGAGGAACTCGCCCTTGATTTTATCCTTTGCGCCGCCCATTCCTGTGCCCTGCGGGTCGCCGCCCTGAATCATAAAGTCCTTTATCACCCTGTGGAATATCAGACCGTCGTAGAACCCCTCTCTGACGAGTTTCTCAAAATTCTCGCAGGTTATGGGAGCTTTTTCGGGATTAAGCTCAATTTTTATCTTCTTTCCGTTTTCGAGTTCGATTACAACCATTTTTTCCTCCATAAACATTTTCGTCAACCTGTACAAAAATCGCTGAAATTTAATGCAAAACGCTTTATTTTTGTGATTTCGGAAAACGAATTACTTCTTTTCGCCAAGCTCATACGCGCGTTTTGTGCAGGCTTCGCAGGCGCGCACGGCGTCCTCGGCGACATTGCCCTTATACAGCTCCTCAAGACCCGCGAGCGTTGTTCCTCCGGGACTTGAAACCTGTTTAACAAGCTCGTCGAGCGTCATTCCGCTCTCGGTCATCATTCTCGCCGAGCCGATAAGCGTTTGCGCGAAAAGCCGCAGCGCCGCGTTCTTGTCAATTCCGACTTTCTCGGCGTATTTTATAAATCCCATCGCGTAAACGTAGATAAACGCGGGCGAGCTTCCGTTTATCGCGATAACTTCCTTCATCTTGTCGGGAGAAACAACCTCGGTTATTCCGCACGAACCGATGACTTTTCTCGCAAACTCAAACTCTTTCGCCGATACGGCTTCATCGCAGCTCATCGCCGAAGCGCCCGCTCCGAGCATCATCGGCGTATTCGGCATTACGAGAACGACCTTTGCTTTTGCAAATGTTCTTTCGCGGATATATTCGGCTGAAATTCCCGCGCAGATTGAGATAAGAACGAGCTTATCATTGCCCGACGCCTTTATTTCCGCGAGAACGCCGTCAAGCTGCTGGGGCTTTACCGCGAGCAGGATAAAATCGCATTTATTTGACAGTTCGGAAACGCTGTCGGCGGCGGTTGCTCCGAAAACGCTGATATTCTTCAGCTTTTCGGGGTTGCTGTCATACGCGAAAACCGCCGTATTTCCAAGCTTTCCGTTTATACCTTTTATGATTGCCGCGCCCATATTTCCGACGCCGATGAAACCAAGTTTAGTCATTATCCTTCCTCCGGATTAAGCCGCCTGATTTTTCCTCTTGAACACCGCTTTGTACGCTGCCTTAATCGGATACAGCGTCAGAAGCATAAGAAGAATGTCAAACGGCATTTTGATAAAGTTTGTGCCTACTCTCGCCGCGAACTTCACGGAAAACGTTTCCGGAACTATTATTCCCGCGAGAACCTGAAACCATGTGTTCAGGAAAAGATTGCAGATTACGATTACGGCAAGCTTTGCGAGGACAATCCTCAGAACCGGCCGCCAGTTCGCTCCGATTGACTTGAAAAATGCTTTCCCGCCCGAAAAATCGGGTTTAACCGCCTCGAAATCGTACAAAAACAAGCCGTACAGCAGGCCCCCCGTCATCTCGACAATCGTGAAAATGGGGTTGAACGCGTCCATTTGCTGCGCTATCAGAAGTCCGAGAATATCGGTTATCGCGCCTGCCATAAAGCCGACTACCGGTCCGAAAAGCATTCCGATTGCCGCCATTGCCACAAAAGCAACGCTTATTTTGCAGAACGGAAGATAAATTGTAACCGATTTAAGCGCCAAATCAAGCGCGATAAGCACCGCTGTTACGCAAAGGCATCTGATGCTTTTAAGCTCGCCTGCGGAACGTCTGAAGATATCAAAAAAAGCCATAATTTCTCCTTTCAGAATGTTGCACACAAAAGAATAATAAAATGGCTTCTTATTCAATTTATGTACAGCGAGATGCGAAAGCTTCACCGCAAGCGATGGATTTCTCCTGCTTTTCGTCCGCGGGGCAACTCTCCGTCCCCATGGCACTTAACGCGAAGCTTTCTACTCTGTGTTTTTCGTCAATCCGCGCTGCTGCGCGAAATTGCTTTGTTTATCAGAAGTTGATTTCGTCGCAAATCATATAGCGGCGCTCGTTGAACGGCTTCTTCATCGAAAGAGCCTCCTGAATGTCAACGTCGTAAATCTTGCCGTTCCTGAATCCGACAACGCGGTTTCCGATGCCCTTTTCAAGCAGTTCTACCGCATAATAGCCCATTTCGGACGCCATAACTCTGTCGCGAACCGTGGGGCTGCCGCCGCGCTGAACGTGACCGAGGATTGTTCCTCTGGACTCGATTCCGGTTTCCTTTTCAATCTGCTTAGCAATCTCCATAGTTCCGCCGACGCCCTCTGCGACAACGATAATGAACTGTTTCTTGCCCATTGCGCGCACTTCTCTTATTCTCTTGATAATCTGCTCGATATCGTGAGGCATTTCGGGAACGATAACTGCGGTTGCGCCGCACGCAAGACCCGTTGCAAGCGCGATATGACCCGCACGGCGACCCATAACCTCGACAACCGCGCAGCGCTCGTGAGAGTGGCTGGTGTCGCGGAGCTTGTCTATCATTTCAACAACGGTGTTCATCGCGGTATCATAGCCGATTGTATAATCGGAGCACTGGATATCGTTGTCGATTGTTCCGGGAATACCTATGCAGGGGATACCCGCCTTTGACAAATCTGCCGCGCCTCTGAACGTTCCATCGCCGCCGATTGTAACAACGCCGCACATATTATGCTCGTCGCAGATTTTCTTTGCCTTCTCGATATTCGCCCATTCCTTGAATTCGGGGCAGCGAGCGGTATAAATTGCGGTTCCGCCGCGCTGAATGATATCGGAAACGCTTCTCACGTCGAGGTCAATAAACTCGTTGTGAAGCAGACCGTTATAGCCTCTGAGTATTCCGACAACCTTAAATCCCTTATAGATGGCGGTTCTTGTTACTGCTCTTATTGCAGCGTTCATTCCGGGGCTGTCGCCGCCGCTTGTCAGGACTCCGATTTTCTTCTCCATGATAATTTCTCCTCTTTCGTGATATTTTGCCGATTTTTTCTTTTAATATTTTACTACAAAACCAACCGTTTCGTCAAGCCTTTTTTTAATCTTTATCAATTAAAAGCAATAAAAAGCCTTTTTAGACAAATTTTAGCGTTTTTGCCGAAAAAAACTGTACAAATTTACCCTATAACGCAAAAAAAGCAGCCCTCGAAATAAAATCGCGGGCTGTCTTATTCGCATTTTCCGATTATTCCGCTTCCTTAGCTACAACAACCTTGTTCTTGTAATAGCCGCAAGCCGGGCAAACTCTGTGAGCGAGCTTCAGCTCACCGCAGTTTTTGCAGCGCGAGAAATTCGGAGTTTCAAGCTTCCATACGCTGGAACGTCTTTTATCTCTTCTTGCACGAGAAACCTTTCTCTTCGGTACTGCCATATCTTACACCCCCTTGAAAGCTAAGTCAACGCCGCACAATTAACGGCTTGCGCCTTTGCCGCGCACTTGCTTGCATCTTTTCCGTCATCTTGCACAAATTTCGCTTGAAAGGCGACAGCCTTTCTGCGCTCAATTTGCACAACCTGACGAAAAACCTGACTGCACAATTGCACGACAATAATTGTACGGTGTAGCCCTAAGAATGATAAGCGAACGGCTCTATGACAGACAAAACCGCCGCGTGTTAATCAAGCAAAACTTATTATAACACAAAGAAACCGTTTTGTCAAGGGTTTTTTTGAATTTTATGAAAAAAGTTGTATTTTCACAGCGCTTTTCGTACTTTCGGACAAAGAAATCCGTGATTTTCGCCGAATTTTTGTTGTCTAATCTCGGCGGACAGCTCGAAACCGCCCGCCGAGCCGATTATATTTTATTTGAAGTATTCAACGCCGCTTTTGAAGATAGGCTGGTCCTTGTTTCCGTCGACGTTTTTCGCAACGAAATCCGTAAGGCGCTCCGTGTGACCCATTTTGCCGAGAACGCGTCCGTCCGGAGAGAGAATTCCCTCGATTGCGCACATCGAAAGGTTCGGATTAAATCTCACGTTTCCTGTGGGGTTGCCCTGAAGGTCGACATACTGCGTCGCAACCTGCCCATTGTCAATCATCTTTCTGATAACATCGCCGTTTGCGACAAATCTTCCCTCGCCGTGTGAAATCGGGATTGCGTGAATTTCGCCGACCTTGCAGCCCGCAAGCCACGGGGATTTATTCGTTGCAATTCTCGTATATACCATCTGGCTCTGGTGCCTGCCGATTTTATTGTAGGTGAGCGTCGGGCTTTCCTCCGTGAGAGGCACAATGTGACCGAACGGCACAAGACCGAGCTTTATGAGCGCTTGGAAGCCGTTGCAAATTCCGAGCATTAGTCCGTCGCGCTTGTGGAGCATATTCTCGACTTCTTCGGCAATCTTCGGGTTGCGGAAGAACGCGTTGATGAATTTCGCCGAGCCTTCCGGCTCGTCGCCGCCGGAAAATCCGCCGGGAATTGCAATAATCTGCGCGTCTGCGGCGAGTTTCGCAAATTCGCTTACGCTGTCCTCGATATCCTTTGCCGAGAGGTTTCGGATAACGAAAACCTCGGATTTTGCGCCGTATTTTTCAAACGCTGCGGCAGTATCATACTCGCAGTTTGTTCCGGGGAACACGGGAATAAGCACTTTCGGAGCGGCAAGCTTTGGGGAGATATGCGTTGTAAGCAGCTCGCAGCCGTCTTTGTATTCAACCTTTTCGGTGTCGGGGAGATAAGGCAGCTTCGCCTTGAAAACAGGTTCGAGAACGTCGTCCCACTTCTCCTCAAGCGCGGCGATATCGAGCTTCACGCCGCCGCAGGTTATCTCGTAATCAGCGGCGGTTTCGCCGATAATTCTCACGTTTTCATCGCCGAAATCTTCTTCAAGTTCGAGGATAAACGCGCCGTAAACGGGAGTGAAAAGCTCCTCGTCCGTGAGATTTTCGAGCTTTGCGCCGATGTGATTGCCAAGCGTCATCTTGAAGATACCCTCGGCGGCTCCGCCGTTCGCCACGCTCCAGACGGAGAGCGCCTTTTTGCTTCTGATAAGCTTCTCGACCGTCTTGAAAACGCTCTTTACGCTCTCGAAATCGGGCAGACCGTTTGCGTTGTATTTCGGCGCGATATAGCCGATTTTGCTGAACGGGCACTTAAATTCCGCGGAGATTATGTTGTCCGCTTTATCCGCGGCGATTGCGAACGAAACGAGCGTCGGAGGAACGTCGATATGCTCGAAAGTGCCGCTCATCGAGTCTTTTCCGCCGATTGCGGGCAGACCGAGCGAAAGCTGCGCCTCATAAGCGCCGAGAAGCGCCGAAAACGGCTTTCCCCAGCGTTCGGGATTTCCCTGAGTTCTCTCGAAGTATTCCTGGAAAGTAAGACGGCACTTGTCGTATGCGCCGCCCGCCGCGACAACCTTTGCAACGCTCTCCACAACCGCGCAGACCGCTCCGTGATAGGGCGACTGCTGCGATACGGCGGGATTGAAGCCCCAAGCCATAATTGAAGCCGTGGTTGTCGTTCCGCCGAGAACGGGAAGTTTCGCCGCCATTGCCTGAACCGGCGTCTGCTGATAGCGTCCCGCGAACGGCATAAGGACTGTTCCCGCGCCGATTGTGCTGTCGAAGCGCTGAACAAGACCTCTCTGCGAGCAGACGTTGAGGTCGGTGACGAGCTTTTCCCAGCCCTCCGCAGTGTTGCGGATACCGGTTGAATAGCTTACGTTAACGTTGGAAACGGAAACGGTCGTGTGCTTTTCCGCGCCGTTTGAATTGAGGAATTCGCGCGAAATATCAACGATAGTCTTGCCGTTCCACGTCATTTTGAGGCGCGGTTCAGCCTTAACCTGCGCGACAATCGTGCTTTCGAGGTTTTCCTTTGAAGCGAGCGCGCGGAACTTCTCGGCGTCCTCCGGAGCGACAACGACAGCCATTCTTTCCTGCGATTCGGAAATAGCAAGCTCCGTTCCGTCAAGACCGTCGTATTTCTTCGGTACTTTGTCGAGGTTTATTTCAAGACCGTCCGCAAGCTCGCCGATAGCGACGGAAACGCCGCCCGCGCCGAAGTCGTTGCAGCGTTTTATAAGGCGGGTCGCTTCGGGATTTCTGAACAATCTCTGAAGCTTGCGTTCTTCGGGAGCGTTACCTTTCTGCACTTCCGCGCCGCAGGAGTCGAGCGACTCAACGGAATGTGCCTTTGAAGAGCCTGTTGCTCCGCCGCAGCCGTCGCGGCCCGTTCTTCCGCCGAGAAGAATGATAACGTCGTCGGGAGCGGGACGTTCTCTGCGGACATTTTCCGCAGGAGCGGCGCCGACAACCGCGCCGATTTCCATTCTCTTAGCCATATAGCCGGGGTGGTAAATTTCGGAAACGTGACCTGTTGCAAGACCTATCTGGTTGCCGTAGGAGGAATAGCCCGCAGCGGCTGTCGTGGTGATTTTGCGGGGCGGGAGCTTGCCCTTAAGCGTCTGTTCAACGGGGAGAAGCGGGTCGGAAGCGCCCGTAACTCTCATTGCCTGATAAACGTATGAACGTCCCGAAAGCGGGTCGCGGATTGCGCCGCCAAGGCAGGTTGCCGCGCCGCCGAAAGGCTCGATTTCGGTCGGGTGGTTGTGGGTTTCGTTCTTGAACATCAAAAGCCAGTCCTCGTCCTTGCCGTCAACGTCAACCTTAACCTTAACCGAACAAGCGTTAATCTCCTCGCTCTCGTCCAAATCGTCGAGAAGTCCGTCTTTCTTCAGCTTTTTCGCGGCAAGAGTCGCGATATCCATAAGGCAAATCGGCTTGTTCTGTCTGCCGAGGTCTATTCGGTGGAGCTGATATTTATTATATGTATCGGCGATATAGGACGGTTTTATGTCCGCGCTGTCGATAATCGTGCCGAAAGTGGTGTGGCGGCAGTGGTCGCTCCAGTAGGTGTCAATCATACGGATTTCCGTGATTGTGGGGTCGCGGTGTTCGCCCTTGAAGTAGTTTTGGCAGAATTTAAGGTCGTCGTTATCCATTGCAAGGCCGTATTTAACGACAAAATCCGCAAGCTCCGCGTCGCTTTTTTCAATAAATCCGTGAAGCGTTTCAACCTCGGTCGGAACGGTATATGAAACCTTGAGCGTCTTTTTCTCCTCGAAACCGCACTCGCGCGCTTCAACCGCGTTTATAAGGTAGTGCTTGATTTTTGCGAACTCCTCGTCCGAGATTTTTCCCGAAAGAATGTAGATTTTCGCGTATTTCACATCGGGGCGGTCGCCCTTGCAGAGCATCTGGATACACTGCGCCGCAGAATCGGCTCTCTGGTCGAACTGACCGGGAAGAAACTCAACGGCAAAGACGCGCTCGTCCGCTTTCGCTTCGGAAAGCGCGAAATAAACGTCGTCAACGGGCGGTTCGGAAAAGACCGTCGGAAGCGCCTTTTTGAAGTTGTCCTCCGAGATGCCCTCGACGTCATAGCGGTTGACGATTCTTACGCCCGAAACCGACTTTACGCCGAGAGCGGTGTTGAGGTCGTCGAGAACCGCGCCGCCTTCGACGGCAAAGAGCTTTTTCTTCTCCACATAAACACGATAGACCATTTTTATATCTCCTTTTATTGAACGGCGTTTGCCGTATTTAACCTTATTTCTTCAAAATTCTTCCTATGCAATAACCCTTTTTTGCGCCGATAATCTCGACTTTCACAAGCGTATGACGCGGAATTTGCTCGTTTAATATCCGCACGGGAGTATAATTCTCGGTGAAACCCTGCGAATACAGCTCGGACTGCGGCTTTTCGATAAGCGCGATACCCGTCTTTCCGCGCTGTGACCGCAAAAAAGCGTCCTCTAGCTTCTCGGCTTCCGCGATAAGAACGCGCGAACGCTCGGTTCTGACGGAGGGCTGAACCTGCGGCATTTCCGCGGCGATTGTTCCTTTTCTTATTGAATAAGGGAAAACGTGGATTTTTGCGAAACCGATTTTCTTCGCAAAATCAACGCTTTTTCGGAAATCCTCGTCGCTCTCGTAAGGAAAACCGACGATAATGTCCGTTGTTATCGAACATTCGGGGAAAACCTCGCGCAGTTTTTCCACGATATGGAAATACTGCTCCGATGAATATTTTCGGTTCATTTTGCGGAGAATATCGTCGCTTCCCGACTGCAAAGACAGGTGAAAATGCGGACATAGCGCGGGAATTTCGCCGAGTTTTTCAATAAGCTCGTCCGTCATCATTTCGGGTTCGAGAGAACTCAGGCGTATTCTCGGAACGCCGCTTTTGGAAACCGCCTTAACCGCGTCATAGAGCGATAAACCAAGCTCCTGACCGTAGCAGCCGAGGTTAATCCCCGTAAGAACAATCTCCTTGTGACCGTTTTCAAAGCAGCTTTGCGCCTGTTTTGCGATATCCTCGCGGGAAAGCGAGCGAACGCGCCCTCTCGCCGTTGGGATAATGCAGTAAGAGCAAAATCTGTCGCAGCCGTCCTCTATTTTAATGAAAGCGCGGGTTCTGTCCTCGTCGGGCGCTGCGCCGTTTTTGCAAAATTCTCTTGAAAGCGGGTTGACTTTGACGGTTTTTACGCGGTTTTCGATGTAATTCCTCGCATAATCGGCGAGCTTGTCCTTGTCAGAATTGCCGAGAACTATGTCCGCGTCGAATTTCAGCCCCGCTTCTTCGGGATAACTCTGCGGAAAGCACCCGCAAAGCGCGATTATTCCCGCGGGATTTTCCCGTCTGAACCGCGAAGCCGCGTGACGAGCCTTTGCGACGGCTGTTCCCGTGACCGAGCAGCTGTTTATGACAAACAGGTCGGCGCTTTCGCTCTCGGCAGCCGAAAAGCCGTTTTCAAGCAGACTTTTTTCGATTGCCGCGCTTTCGCAGGCGTTGACTTTACAGCCGAGCGTAAGTATTTTAAATGTGATAATCTCGTTCATACACTAAAAATCCTGTCGGAAATACACAAAAAATTTTTTCACTACACTTCTATTATACTTTAAAACTACAAAATTTGCAATAAGGTATTGACTATTTTTTAAAAAGTTGTTATATTAATTATCAAGAACAGGCAAAAATAAATTTCACGAAAGAAGGAGAAAACAATGAAGGAGTATACCGTAAAGCTTAATTCCATCGAGCAGGTAAAGGAATTTGTCGCGCTTACGAACAAGTGCGCGTTTGACATCGACCTTATGTCGGGAAGATACGCGATTGACGCGAAGTCGATTATGGGCATTTTCAGCCTTGACCTTGCGAAGCCGCTCAAGATGATTGTCCACGCGGACGATGAGCAGGCGGCGGATTTCGCTGACGAGGCTGCGAAATTTATTGCAGATTGACCAAAAAGGCTTCGTGCCGATTTGCAAAATTTGGCATAAACAATATTGACAAAGGGACGGAATTGTGATACCATTTAAATAGCAAAGACAATAGGCAACACCGCACAATTACCGGCTTCGCCTTTGTCATTTACTCGCTTGTTCTTTTTCCGCCATATTGCACAAATTTCGCTTGAACGCATTATCCGCTTCGCGGAAAACGCTACATACAGTATTCCTGCGCTCAATTTGCACAATCTGACGAAAAAATCTCTGCGCGATTAAACGACAATAATTATGCGGTGTTACCAATATAATCGGCGGCATTATTCCGTTAATCTGATTAGAGAAAGGAAGATTTTTATGACAACCGCAAAAATTCGCATTAACACAATCGAGGACGTAAAGAAGTTTGTCTCCATAGTTACGGGCTGCGCTTATGACGTTGATATCGTAAGCGGCAGATATGCAATCGACGCAAAGAGCATTATGGGTATTTTCAGCCTTGACCTCTCAAAGGAGCTTGAGCTTAAAATCCACAGCGACGACTGCGCGGATTTCCTTGACGATATCAAGGATTTCATAGTTGCCTGAAAAAACGGCGGCTGAGCAATATTGAAAAAAGGAGCGCTTCGGCGCTCTTTTTGCTATAAATATTAAACTTTGTTGAAAATATTTGTTGATTATACCAAGGAAACGCGGGTTGCGTTTTTTAGTAAATCTTACAAGAACTTTCCGCAAATTTTACAGAAAATTCCTGTTTTCGCGGTAAAATAAAAAAGGTTACAAAATGGTTACAAAATAAATTTGTTAAACTTGCACAATTTCAACAGCCTCATTCTGTTTGACATTTACGAACGAGTCGGCTATAATAAGCTTACGCAAACGAACAAAGGGCGCTCTGCGCGTTATAGCGCGGGCTGTCCGAGAGAATTTGGAGGCAAAAACCCAATGAAACCCCAGATAGTTACAGAGAAAATGAAAAAGCTTATTATGAAAAGCAGGATTGTAAAAGCGGCGGTTTTCGCTGCGATAGCTGCGGCGGCGCTCTTGCTGACGGGCGCGCTTTATTTCCGCGACACGGTATATATAACAGACGAGGGTGTTACGCGCGAAATCAAGACGAACCTCGCCGACGTTTACGCTATTCTGAAAGATGAAAGCTATGCTCTTGAACCGGACGACGCGGTTGTAATCGAAACGGACGGCGAAAAGCGCAAGCATATCACAATCGAGCGCGCGTTTGACGTTGAAATAAGCGCGGACGGCGAAACAATCCCGCTCGGAATGACGGAAGGCACGGTTGCGGACGCTCTCGAAAAGGCGGGAATAACGCTCGGAAGCGACGATATCGTAACTCCCGCGCCCGAAAGCGAGCTTTTCGCGGGTATGAAAATCGCGGTTCACCGAGTTGAATACAGGACGAGAAATATCGAAAGTATGCTTGCCGCGGAGATTGTTTACAAGGACAACTCAAACCTCGCTATCGGAACGGAAAATGTTCTCGAAGAGGGCGAAAACGGCGCTCATGTTGTGACGTACACGGATAAATACGTTGACGGAAAATTCGTTTATTCGGAGCAGACCGCCGAGAAAATCACCAAGCAGCCCGCAAACCGCGTTGTTGAGCGCGGAACAGCCTGCGCCGTGCCTTACGCGAAGCTTGACGACCCCGAAAAGGTAAGCCTTGTGAACGGTATTCCGGATAATTACACGCGCGTGGTTTCGGGAAAAGCGACCGCATATTCCGCGCGGGCGGGCGCTCTTACGGCGAGCGGACGTTATGCCGTTGTCGGAACGGTTGCGGTTAACCCGAATATTATTCCCTACGGAAGCGAAGTTTATGTTGTGGCGCAGGACGGAAGCCGCGTTTACGGCTATGCGATTGCCGCGGATACGGGTTACGGACTTATGGACGGAACGGTCGCGGTTGACGTGTTTATGGGAAGCTACGAGGATTCGTGCAGATGGGGCGCGGTTTACGTTGATATTTACGTTCTCTCCGAGGGCGACAACAGATACATCTCCGCTTCCGAAAGATAAGCGAATATAAGGCAACACCGCACAATTACCGGCTGACGCCTTTATCATTTACTCGCTTGATATTTTTCCGTCATAATATCCAAAACTCCCTTGAAATACACACAGTATTCCTGCGGTCGTTTTGTTTATTCTGACGAAAAAACCTCGGCGCGATTAAACGATAATAATTATGCGGTGTAGCCATAATATTCCGGACAGCCCGATTTTCGGGCTGTTTTTTGTTTGCGGTCACGGAATTGAACAATATGCACAAAACTTTTTAAAAATTTTTCATAAAATTGTAGCCAAAGCTATTGACGAAAGGCGGAAAAAATTATATAATAAAAGTGGTTAACCTTATTTTAAGGCGGCGGTAATTGTTCAGACACGCTTTCTTGCGCCAAGCGGTTACTTATGAAAGGAAAATATTATGATTTGTAGCAAATGTAATTGTGAAATACCGGATAATGCAAAATTCTGCGCAAACTGCGGAGCTGCCGTAAGCGCGCCCGCAAACGACAAGAAATTCTGCGAAAATTGCGGACTTGAGCTTCCCAAAGGAGCGAGATTTTGCGCTGTCTGCGGCGCTGCCGTAAACGGCGGTTCCGCGCCGGAGGTTAAGCCTGCGGATGTACTCGCGCCCGTAACGCTCGGAGCGCCCGTTTCGGCTGACTTTTCTTCCGAAAAGATGTCGGAGCTTGCGGAAAACAGTGTTTCCGAGGTCGTTCCCGCAGAGAACGTTGAATCGGGATATCAAATCCCCGTTCCGACAAGCGATGTTTCTATGCCGGCGATAGACAAGACCGAAGCCGCGCCCGCTCCCGTAAGCAAAGAGCCTTGGGGCAACGAGGGAGAGCTTCTCTGGCAGGCTTCCGAGAAACAATCCGCCGTTCCCGAACCCGCTGTTCTCGAAGGCAGCGAAATGGGATTTATTCCCGAATCGAATTATACCGAACCCGCGCCGACCGCGACGGGCTATTCTGCGGCTGCGATAAGCAATTCCGCGCCTGCGCCCGAAAATAACGCGCCTGTTTCGGCTCCTACATATTCCGCTCCCGTTTACACCGCGCCTCAGGCAGACCCGAACGGAGTTCCGTTTATGGATTATCAGGCGGGCGCCGCGGCTGTCGCTGTGAAGCCGATTAAGAAAAAGAATATCGCAAAGCGTATTCTCATACCCGTTCTGGCGGTTATCGGAGCGGCTCTGATAGCGGCGGGCGTTATTTTCTTCGTGAACAGGTCGCTTTTCTTCAGCATAATTCTCGGAAAATCGGGCTATGCTGCGATGGTTGAGGGCAATTCCATAAGAAGCGTCACCGATAAGATTGATATGGCTGCGCTTTCCGACGGCATAAAGCAGGCGACAGCGACGTCTGCGGGAAGATATTCTTCACTTTTTACGGGAGCGAGCCGCAATTCCGATATAGCGCCGATGATGTCCTATTCCGGCTCGGCGATGAATATGGCTTCGTCCGTTGACTTGAAGAAGCTGGTTTCATCGCTGAACGAGACGTTTCTTGAAGCATACGGCGCAAATTCCGTTAAAATCACGACCGATATAAACGCAGAGCTTACCGATACGTTTAAGGCGCAGATTGCTGAAATGCTCAATTGTTCCGAGAGCCAAATCAACGAGATAATCGCGCAGATAAACGATGTGAAATTTGCCGGCGATCTAACCGCCGCGGAAAATGCGTATGAAGTCGGATTTGAGGTAACGGCGGCGGGGCTTAAACTCAACGCAAAGAGCGTTATCGCGGAGGACGGAAAGGTATATCTTATGCTTCCGTTCGCTTCGGATAAAGCGTTTATGATTAATGTCGGAACCGCTTCCGTAGAGCAGGCGGGACAGGTTAAGAACGTTTACCTTGAGCTTGACGAGAAAGAACTCAAGAGAATTACCGATAAGCTGGTAAACGTTTATCTTGAAGTATACAAATCCTGCGAAATCACCTCGGAAAGCGGCGAAATCACCGCTGCGGGCGTAACCGCGAAGGGCGAGCATATAACCGTTAATCTCACGGGAACCAAGCTTACCGAGCTTATCAGGAAAATCGCCGATACAATCATGAACGACAGCTATTTCTGCGGAAAGCTTTCGACGTTTATGAGCGAATGTGGTTTTGATATTCCCGAAAGCCAGCTCAAAAACACAGTCACAGGCTTTGCCGGTATGATAACCATTCCCGACGGAGCGGGCATTGTAATCGAAACCGTAACCGACAACAGCTGCCGCGTTCTTGCAAAGAGCTATTCTGTTCTTTCAAGCGGAAAATCCGAGGCGAAAGCGTCCTTTGTCGGCGACCTTACGCTTTCGACAAAGAACGGAAATTCTGCGGGAATTGAGGTTAAGTTGGAGGATAAGACATTTTTCGATGTTTCTTGGACGAAAGCAAGCGATTTTGAAGGCTCTTTCATCATTTCTTCCTACGTTGACGACAACAAGATTTCCGTTATGGTTAAGTACAGCAATATAACCGAAGCGACTTTCTGCGGAAAGAAGATTAATACGGGCGATTTTGAGATTTCGCTTCAGACTCCCGTTGATTTCACGGACGCAAACGAGCAGATGGGTCAGATTATGCCCATAATCAGCTCGTCGAAGCTCTCTTTCAGCGTAAGAACCGAAGGCGAGAACAAGATGGTTGAAACGATAACTCTTGATATTCCGCAGTACGGAAAGCTTTCGGCAAACGTTTCCGCTGTTGTTGAAAACAATTCCGCGGGCGTTTCTGTTCCGAGCGACTGCATTGACATAACGGATATCGGAAGACTTTCGGCTGATGAAATCCCCGAGGAATTGAAGAAAGAAGTGATTGCGTATCTCAGAGATGTTAAAAACGCAATCAAGGGACAGAATGCCGGCGAGCTTGGCGATGGTCTTGCAAGCGCGCTTGACGCTATTATAAGCGTTGCCGAAAACGGTCCCGCAGCGGACGCATACGATGTTTCCAATTTCCTTGAAAGCCTTACAGAGCAGATACAGGAAGTAAGAAATTTTGACGACACCTACAACAACGAGGACGAGGCGCTTTCCGAAAAGGCAAAGGCTCTTGCCAACAAAATGGCGTCGCTTATGATGAACGCTTCCCGCAAAGCGTCCAATATGACTCAAAAAGAGTTTGAAGCGTTCCGCGATTCTTTCACAGCCTACGTTGCCGAGGCGGACGCGCTCAGAGATGAGTATATTTCCGCTTCACAGGGGATTCCCGTTGACGGAAAGCTGACGAAAGCCGATTCCGTTGACTTCACGTCGCTTGATTTCCAGTCGCTCAGCACAATTCTGCTTGAGTATGAATCGAGATACGCTTCCGCGCTGAGAACGGCTAACGGTATGACAATGCCGAGTGCAGACGTTCAGTCGGCGCTTGCAGCCGCTCAGACGGAATATGAAATCGTATCCGAAGATTACGAGAATTTGTACGACGTATATTGCACGGGTTCGCTTAATCTCTCCCTGCTGAGAAAGTGCAGAAAATCTGCGAGAACGTTTGCTTATGCGGTTGAAGCGCTTGAAGAAGCGGTTGCTTCCACAATCTGATTATAATTAAACAGCAAAAAATCCCGCGATTGATTTCGCGGGATTTTTATTTGTAAAGATGATTTCACACATAATAAGGATTTGGTTTTGTAAGAATGGTAATCCAATCGACAAGCCAGCCTATGCCGAACAATCCTCCCGTGAGCAACCACAGCACGCCCGTGCCGATTTTGCCCTCATAGAAGCGGTGAACGCCGAGAGCGCCGAGGAAAAACGCGAGAACGAACGCTACCCATTTATCCTTGCGGTTTCCGGCGGGCATAATCGTCTGCTGAGGGGTGTTGTTGATGATAACCTGCGGGTTTACGTTCGTAAAGCCTTGAAGCTGCTCGACCTGACGGCCGCATTTAACGCAGAGAACCGCTTCCATAGGTATTTGAGCGGCGCAGTATTTGCAGTACTTCATACCCGGCTGAAGCGCGGCGGGAGCGGGCTGAATTGCCGTGTTTTGAGGATAAACCTCAAAGCTGTTTGATGTGAAAACGGGATTTCCCTGCGGGATATTATGCGCGGAAAAATTTGATTGCTGAATATTAACGGGCTGCGGCTGCGCGAAATTTGGCGCGGAATACGTCTGCGAGGGCTGATTCGGGTTTCCGCCGGGATAAATTTCCCCCGTAATCGGGTCTGTCCAGCTTTTGTTTTCTTCCTTTTTCAGGCTGACGTGCGGTGTGTTTTCGTTCATAAAATTACCCCCTGAAGTTATTGATAAACTGATAAATCTGAGTTGGAATAAATCTCACGGTAAAGCTGTCCGCGGCAAGGCAAAGCCCGATGATAACGGTAAACGACGAAAAGAACATAGCCCAGCGCTTTTTCGCGGAAAGCTCCGTCTGCACAACGGGAACCGTGTATTTTTTGATTTTTGCGAATTTAAAGCAAGCCATTATAAACCCGACCGCAACCATAAGAAGCATTATGCCGAGCATTACCAGGAAAAAAACGACTGCGGGCGTGATTTCGCCTACAACTCCCATCTGCGTCAGCGTAACAAATCTTTTGACCGAGTTATCCGTGAGCAGGAGCAGAAGCGTTGCGGCGAACGAGTTCAGGATTGCGTGAACAACCGTCGTCGTGACGATACTTCTTGTTGAAACGGCGAGATAGCCGAGGAAAATGCCGAAAACCGCCGCATAGAAGAACTGCGCGAAATTCGCGTGCGTAAGTCCGAAAAGGAATGCGGAAATGAAGATTGCGACGCCGTTTCCGTATGGCCGCAGGCTTTCGAGAACCAGCCCCCGAAACCAGAATTCTTCAAGCAGCGGCGCAATCACGACCATCTGCACGAAAAGAATAATTCCGCTTGGCGTATCGGGCGCGGCAAGCTCGTTTACGGTATTGAAAGAATCGTTGAAATTTGTGGATTTTATAAGGCTTGTAATCCAGATTGTAATGGCGTTTGCGATTATTGAAACCGAGTAAAACGCGGGGAACATTCCGAGCGCTCTGCCGAAATACTTCGGTTTTTTGTAGATATCCGCGTTCATTTTTTTCACGGGAACTTTAAGCAGAAGCACGGTTGCGGCTATCGGGACGGCGTACAGAAAAGCGATAGAAAACGCCGTCTGAACGCAGTAAGCGGCTGTGGCGCTAAGCCCCGAAAGCGACGGCTTCAGAAGCGACAGCAAAACCGAGCAAATTCCGCGAGATGAAAAAATCACGATTATCATAAGTCCGAGCCGCAGACAGAGCTTTTTGTAGCCCTCTTTGAGCGGCGCCGCGGGAATTTCGCTTTGAATATCGTTTTCGGTCATATTACACCTCTTTCGCGCCGATTTTCTTGTGACAATCCATAATTTCCGCGACAATCTGCTCCGTGGTTTTCCCGAAACAATCGACTGTAACGTCGGCGTATTCTTCATAAAGCGACTTTCTGTGCGCGAAAACCTCGTCTACGGTTTCTCCGGGACGCATAGCTATGCCGCGCGTTTTTATGTTTCCGAGGCGCTTCAGAAGTTCGTCCGTCGGCAGCGAAAGGTAGTAAATAACCGAACTTTTCCTGAGGAAAAGCATCGCGTTCCTGCTGTAAACGGCGCTTCCGCCCGTTGCGATAACGGCGTTTTCCGTCTGTTCAACCGACATCACGGCGCGCTCCTCACAGGCGCAGAACCTGTCAAGACCGTCCTTGTCGATAATTTCCTGCAAAAGCTCGCCGGTTTGCTTCTGGATAATCAAATCCGTGTCGATAAACTCAAATCCGAGCGTTTTCGCGAGAATAACGCCGATTGTGGACTTTCCCGCCGCCGGCATTCCTATGAGTACGATATTTTTCAAAAAAGTCACCTCGACTGCAAATTTTCCTTAAGGCTACACCGCATAATTATTTTCGTTCAATCACGCAGAGAGTTTTTCGTCAGATTGTACGAAAACGACGAAGGAATACTTGATGTATTTCGAGGAGTTTTCGGGCAATATGGCGAAAAAATATCAAGTGAGTGAATGAAAAAGGCGGAGCCGATAATTGTGCGGTGTTGCCTTAATACTGCTTATCTTCTCTGCGGCGCTTTTCGCGTTGTCAAGCCCGCTGTTATCGCTTAAATTCTCATTTAAGCTGTTAAGCTTATCCGAGATTTCCTGCGCTTTTTCGGCTGAAAGACGCGCGGATTTGATTTTATTCCCAAACTCCTCAATTTCCCGCATTTCGCGCATTTCATCGACCAAAACGGTAATCTGCGGATAAAGCAAAGCAAGCGTAATGATGCCCGCAGCCGCGTAAATCAGCACTTTTCTCCCCTTTGACATATCGGGCTTTCCGTAATTCCTGAGTTCTCGGCAAAGGAGATACCAAGCTCTGCCGAAAGGCGTGAGCCTGCAAATCACGAACGCGTACAGCATCAAAACCGTAATTTCGAGCAGCGCCGCGAAAACGATTATTAAGACGCGGCTTTCCGTGTATTTATCGTAAAAATCGCGCGGATAAGCGGATTTTACGTTATCATTTCCATCGAAGAAGATAATTACTCTGTCGCCGCTTTTCAGCTCATAGTCCGAAAGACCGAGCCGTTCGGACGAAACAAGCTTTGCTTCACCTTGAACGTAGCTTATTTTACCGTCGCTCTGAACCGTTCCATAGCGTTTTGTTCCGCTGTCGAGGAACGGCTTGTTCAGTATCATCACGGCGGCAAGCGCCGCAATCAGTATAACGCAAAGCGCAATCGTCCCGTAATAAACTCTGCGGAAAGCAGCGGCGATTTTGCGTTCTTTGGGAGTTGAAGCAGTTTTGCAGAGCGCTTTTCCCACGTTTACAACGTCCCTGCCGTTCATCACGAAAATAAGCCCTAAAAATCCGTTCATTTTATCACCAAATCACCTTGTCAAGCCGCATTGTCGCATAGGCGTTGAGGTCGGTTTTCGCGGTTTTGCCGCTCTGATATTCGTAGAAAGCCTGACTTCCAATCATCGCCGCGTTGTCGCCGCAAAGGGAAATCGGCGGGATAAAGAGCGTCATTCCGTTCTTGTCCGCGGCGGTTTGGAGCGCGGCTCGAAGTCCGCCGTTTGCGGCGACTCCTCCCGCGAGCGCGATTTTTTTGCAGTCGTTTTCGCGCGCCGCTCCGACAAATTTATCCGTGAGAATTTCGCTCACGGTTTTTTGGAAGCAGGCGGCAAGGCTGTTTATATCAAGCGTTTCGCCGCGCTGCTCCGTGTTGTGGATAAGGTTGATGACGGCGGTTTTCAATCCCGAAAAGCTGAAATCAAAGGGGTTTGCAGTGTGCGGTTTCGGGAGCTTGTATTTTGCCGCGTCGCCCGTTTTCGCGGCTTTTTCGATAAAAGCGCCGCCGGGATAGGGAAAACCCATTGCCCGCGCGGATTTGTCGAAAGCCTCTCCCGCCGCGTCGTCAACGGTCTGACCGATAATCTCAAAATCCGTGTAGCCGTTTACCTTCACGATAAGGCTGTTTCCGCCGGAAGCGACAAGACACATATACGGCGGCTCGAGGTCTTTGTGCGCGAGATAATTCGCCGCGATGTGACCGCGGATATGGTGAACGGGAATAAGCGGCTTGTTTGCGGCGAAAGCGAGTCCCTTTGCGAAATTCACTCCGACAAGCAGCGCTCCGACAAGTCCCGGCGCGTAGGTTACGCCGATTGCGTCGATATCGCCGAGCGTCATCTCAGCCTTTGCGATAGCCTCGTCCACGACGGCGTAAATGCTTTCGCAGTGCCGTCTTGAAGCGATTTCGGGGACGACTCCACCGTATAAGCGGTGTTCTTCAATCTGCGTTGCGACAACCGAGGAAACAATCTCCCGTCCGTCGCGTACAACCGCCGCGGCTGTTTCATCGCAGGAGCTTTCAATTGCTAAAATATTCATCTTATCTGTCCTGTAAATTTATTTTTCGCTTGGTTTTCTCGATGTTAGGAACTCGATTGCGCGTTCAATCGAACTTCTGACGTGCGCCATATCGTCGTTGTGGAGCTTTCCAGCGTTTCGATAGTCGAAGCTGTCGCAGAACGCCTTCACGTCCTCGTTGAGCGTTTTCGCATACTTTGCGGCAAGCTCGTCCGTCGCGTCCTGAAAGGTCTTGAGGTCGTCCTTTTTGAGCCTGTTCGGAGCCGCGTTCATCAGCCTGCGATAGTGCGGCATACAGAGATATTCCTGCGCGGAATAGAGCTTTCTGAAGCCCGCGTCGTTCTTGAACATCGTGAAAACGGTTTCAAGCATATGATTTATGCCCCAATCGACTTTCGCGCAGACAAAGCAGGTTTCTTTCTCCTCGGAAAGCTTTTTCGCCTTGCTTTTCCCGAACATTCCGTCCTTTTTGTCGATAACCTCCTCGCGGAGCTGAGCAAGATGCGTGTTGAGCATAAGCGCAAGCGAAAGGCGGTTGTTCTGTTTAAGGAGCATATTGTAGTGCGTGAGGCAAAATCCGAGCGCGTTTGTTTCCTCGCGGACGTCCGGCTCCATCATCGCCGCGCCCATTATGTACTCGCAGATGTGTTCCTCGACGGAATTTCGCATAGCGCAGAGCGGACAGCCGCATTTCGGTTCAAAAACCTCGTTTATCGGTATGGTAAGCAGACTTTCTCTCATATTTCCTCCGCAAAAAGTTCGTTTTGGTATTGAAATCTTACTTATATTGTATTATAATTAAAGTAAATAATCAAGGGGTTTTTGAAAAATTTGAAAATAAAAGTTAACTTAAATGAATTAAATCCGCGAAAAACGTTTTTCTGCGGTCAGTGTTTTCGCTGGACAGAGGAAGAAAGCGGCGTTTTTTCGGGAATTGTGCGTAAAAAGCTCATAACCGTGCGGGAAAACGGCGATTTTGCCGAGATTTCGGGGTTTACTGAAAGCGAAGCGCGCGAATATTTCGATTTGGACGCGGATTACGCGGGATACATAAAACGGCTTTCCGCGGACAAAACTTTGAAAGAGGCGTGCAGACGCTCTGCGGGAATAAGAATTTTGCGTCAAGAGCCGTTTGAAACGCTGATAAGCTTCATCATTTCCCAGAACAACAACATTCCGCGCATTTCGGGGATTATCACGCGGCTCTGCGAGGGCTTCGGCGAGAGAATTGACGGCGGTTTTGCGTTTCCGGCGGCGGAGAGCCTGCGCGGGATAACCGCCGAGGAGCTTGCGCCTCTTAGGGCGGGATTTCGCGCGCGTTATATAGCGGACGCCGTGGAAAAGGTGAACGGCGGCTTGATTGATTTTGATGAAATCAACGCGCTTTCGACCGATGAAGCGCGCCAAAAGCTGAAGCTTATCACGGGAGTGGGCGATAAAGTAGCCGACTGTGTTTTGCTTTTCGCGTTCCACAAAACGGACGCGTTCCCAAAGGACGTGTGGGTAAAGCGGCTTATGGAGCGGTTTTATCCCGACGGCTTGCCCGAATGTACAAAAGGCATCGAGGGCGTCGCCCAGCAGTATCTTTTCGATTATGTCAGAAACAACAACGGTCTTAGCGTAAAGGAGTAAAAAATGATTTGTCTTAATTGCGGAAGAGAAAATTCGGACGGAGTGAAGTTCTGCTGCTTTTGCGGCGCTCCCGCGGCGATATCGCACGAAAAACCGACCGAAATTTCGCCCGAAAACGGTCAGCTTGAGATATCGGAAAACGATACGGCAATCGGCGCAGTAACCGAAAATCGCGATAACGAGAGCTTTTTCTCGCAGTCGCCCGATTTGGATACGCTCGGACAAAGCCCGTCCGTTCCTCGTCCCGGCGTTATTCCGGCAAATTCCGAGCAGCTCGCCGCACAAAGCGCCGCAAATCCTCGGATTTCGGCTGATTACAGTACCGGAAAGTATGCAAACGCGCCGACAAACTCAAATATTTCCCCAAATTCTATTATGATGACCGTGCCGATTGAAAGCGGCGTTTCGGGAAAAAAGAACGCTCCGGAGCGCAAATTCACAACGCTTCATATCGTGATGTGCCTTATTTCGACCGCCGTTTGTGCAATCGCGGCGGGAATATTCGCGGGACTTTATTTTTCCGTTGTTTAGCACAAAAACAAAACAAATTATTGCTTGATTTGTACAATTATTATGAAAAGAATTGACAACCGGTAAAAATTATTGTATAATAAAATGTGTATTTTAGAGCGTGTTCACATAAACCGAAATACTCAGATTGCGAA
>UMHM01084752.1_pt1 | contig 26689 bp, 16 predicted proteins | sample 1965501 | NCBI WGS metagenome assembly UMHM01 (sample SAMEA4836095, study PRJEB28245) | human gut metagenome | biome: gut microbiome; material: fecal sample | place: Denmark | collected 2008
GGACTCGGAAACCGGCTCGATCACGACGGGTGCCATCGTGGGCAACAGCAATGACCTCGACGCAGTAGACAGCATCACGGTGAACGGTGACATCGACGGCTCTGCCAACGACCTCGATGCTACGGGTAACATCACCGTGCACGGCTCCATCATCACGGGCGGCCTCAACGAGGAGACCGGCAACAAGCTGACCTCGGCCGAAGGATCAATCACGGTCGATAATGGTATCTCGGGTCACTTCAATGACCTCAACGCCAAGCTCGACATTACGACGGGCCCCATCTCGGGCAACAGCAACACCCTGACCTCGTTGGACGACTCGATCACGGTCAACGGCGACATCAGCGGTAACTCCAATGTCCTCGATGCCAAGCTCGACATTACGACGGGCTCCATCTCGGGCAGCAGTAACACCCTGACCTCGTCGGACGCCTCGATCACGGTCAAGGGCGACATCAGCGGTGACTCCAATAACCTCAACGCCAAGCTCGACATCGAGGCGGGAGACGTTTCCGGCGACGAGAACGTGCTCATCGCAGGCAATGAGATCCACGTGGAGGCCGTTTCCGGCAGCGACAATGATCTGACTGCCGGTAAGGATCTCGTGGTGGACACCGACATCATCGGTGACGGCAACGATTTGACGTCCGTTGACGGTGGTGTTTATATCGATGGCCAGCTCACCGGCAACACCAACCAGGTGAAGGGCGAAACGATTGAGATCGGCAGCGTCACCGGCACGAACCAGAAGGTGCTCTCCTACGGTGACGGCCTGAGTCCCGACGATGTTGCCATTCATATCGGCGAATTCAATGCTCAGGGCTCGACGGTGGCCATTGCGACCGGTACGGATCCCGTCATGGGGCAGGCCTCGGGCAACGGCGCGATTGTGATCGACAGCATGACTTCCGTCGGCGAAGGCCTCAACACGGGTATGCAGAACACGATCTCGTCGAACATCAGCAGCGTCTACATCGGCTCGCTGAATGACTATGATGCCTACACCCTCATCGAGGCGCATGACGATATCGTTGTCGGCTCCCTCGTCGGTACCCACGGTGTCCGCAGCGAAGGCGACAAAGCCTTCAATCAGACCTGGAAGGCAGAGAACCTCATCGTCAACAGTGCCAATGGGCTCACGCTGGTGAACTCGGTGCTGACGATGACCGGCAGCATTTCCGGCGGTGATCTGACTCTGGAACTGGAGCAGCCGGCCGATGGCACGATCTACGTGACCACCAGCTCGGCTAACAGCGTTACACTTAACTCGCTGACGCTTGTCAACGGTGCTCAGCTCAGGGTTCTCGGCAAGGCGGATATTGAGTCCCTGACGCTTGACGGCAAGTACTCGGCCCTGGATGCCACCACGACGGAGATTACCGAGCTGACGTTGGCAAACGGCGCTTCCTACAATGCCGGCCTGGTGATTGTTGATACCCTGAATATCGACAACTCCTCCATGTCGGTCGTGACACTGGCCGGTGTCAAGGAGATCTCCCTCGTGGATAATGCCGTTCTGGCCATCACGGGCGTGGACGGCAAGACGGATCTGACGGGGGATTTGTCGGTTGACGAGAACTCGAAGCTGTTGGTCACCTTCGATCTGAAGACGAAAGGCTCCATTACTTCGAGCGACGGTTCGCTGATCCAGGCGGCCAACATCACCGCGGGCAACGATCTCGTGTCCGATGGCGGCACGATCAAGACGACCTCCGGAGACATCATCGCCGAGAACGGCGCCATTGCGGCAACTCAGGGCGGCACGATCGAGGCCGTCGGCAATATCACGGCTGAGGACGGCAACATCACGGCTGACAACGGCACGATCTACACGACCGGCAAGATCTCGGCTGAGAAGGGCAACCTCATCGCCTCCAACGGCTCTGAACTGACGGCCGGCAAGGGCCTGACGGCTCTGGGCATGGAAATCTCCGGCGCCTCGACCGTGGTAGGCAACGTGACGCTCACGGGCACCGGAGAATCCTTCATCAAAGATGCTTCTCGCGTCGAGGGCTCGATCACCCTCAGCGGCGGCGGCGACATCACGGTGAGCGGTACCGATAGCACGGATGCTGAAGTGACGGGCTCGATCACGGGTGCAACCAATGCGACGCTGACGAATGCCACCGTCGGCAACCTCACGGCTTCCGGCGTTGTGTCTCTCACCAATGCGGATACCGGCTGGATCAAGGACGCTGCATCCGTGTCGATGGCGGATGCCTCCACCGTGACGGGTGACATCACCATGGCTGAGGTCAACACGGGTGTCACGATGGATCACGCCACGCTGCAGGGCAGCATCATCGGTGCCGTCGGCGCGACGCTTGAGAATGCCTCGCTCGTGACGGGCAACCTGCAGCTCAGCGGTGGTGCAGCCATTGTCACGAATTCGACGGTCGAAGGCTCGATCACGGGTGCCGCTTCGGCGGAACTCACGGGTGCGACGACTGGCAATGTGTGGATTGACGGAAAGGTCTCTCTGACTGCCTCGCAAGCCGGTTCGATTGGCGGCACGGATGTGACTCTGGAAGTCGGTTCGAGCTCCGGAGCCATCACGGCGTCGGGCACGGTCAAGGTCGACGGTTCGACGGTGGACGGCGGTATTGCCGGCGCTGCGGAGGTTGGCTTGAGCAACGGAGCTTCCGTGGTGGGCAACGTCACCATGGCTGAGGTCAACACGGGTGTCACGATGGATCACGCCACGCTGCAGGGCAGCATCATTGATGCCATCGGCGCGAAGGTTGAGAATGCCTCGCTCGTGACGGGCAACCTCGACCTCGCGGGCGGAGCTGCGACGATCACGGCTTCGACCGTTCAGGGTAATGTCACGGGCGCTGAGACGGTGACAGTCTCTGCCGGTTCGACGGTGGGCAACATCAGCGAAGTGTCCGGCAAGGTCGACATCGATGATTCGACGACCGGCAACATTGCGACCTCCGGCGATGTCGAGCTGACGAATGCTCACTCCGGCACGATCAGCGGCGCGAATGTGACGGTGACGGGCGGCTCGGAGACGGGCGCGATCACGGCCTCCGGCGAGGCTAAGGTTGACGCATCGACGGTTGAGGGCACGATCAGCGGCACGGATGTGAAGCTGACGGGTAACTCGACTTCCGGCTCCGTCACCGCCGAAAATACGGTCACGGTGAATGGTTCGGAGGTTCAGGGCACGATCTCGGCCGGCGGTCTCGTCGACCTCGATAATGCCACGGCCGGCGACATCGAGAAGTCCGGATCAGTTGACATGGACAATTCGACGGTCGGCAACGTGACCAGCCAGGGCTTGGTGGACCTCAACGGTTCGCACGCCGGCACGATCAGCGGCGCGGATGTGGTGCTGACGAACGGCTCCAGCTCCGGCGCCATCGCCGCGACGGGCGCGGCTAAGGTTGACGCATCGACGGTTGAGGGTACGATCGGCGGCGTGACGGTTGAGGTGACGAATGGCTCGACGTCCGGCTCCATCACCTCAGTTGATTCGGCCAAGGTTGAGAACTCGACGGTTGACGGCACGATCCTCGCCGGCGGCCTCGTCGACCTCGATAACGCCACGGTCGGCAACGTGACCAGCACGAACGGTCTGGTGGACCTCAATGGTTCGCACGCCGGCACGATCAGCGGTGCGGATGTGGTGCTGACGAACGGCTCCAGCTCCGGCGCCATCACCGCAGTTGATTCGGCCAAGGTTGAGAACTCGACGGTTGAGGGCACGATCTCGGCCGGCGGTCTCGTCGACCTCGACAATGCTACGGTCGGCAATGTGACCAGCACGGACGGCACGGTGGACCTCAATGGTTCGCACGCCGGCACGATCAGCGGCGCGGATGTGGTGCTGACGAACGGCTCCAGCTCCGGCGCGATCACGGCCTCCGGCACGGCTAAGGTTGACGGCTCGACGGTTGAGGGCACGATCGGCGGCACGGTTGTGTCGGTGACGGGCGGCTCGACGACCGGTGCCATCACTTCGGTTGACTCGGCCAAGGTTGAGAACTCGGAGGTTGACGGCACGATCACGGCCGGCGGCCTCGTCGACCTCGACAATGCCACGGTCGGCAATGTGACCAGCACGAACGGCACGGTGGACCTCAACGGTTCGCACGCCGGCACGATCAGCGGCGCGGATGTGACGCTGACGAACGGCTCCAGCTCCGGCGCCATCACGGCGACGACGGGCGCGGCTTCCGTGACGGATTCGACGGTAGAGGGTGATATCTCTGCTGAGGGCGTGGCTACGGTTACCGGCTCGACGGTTGAGGGCACGATCAGCGGCACGGATGTGACGGTGACGGGCGGCTCGACTTCGGGCGCGATCACGGCCTCCGGCACGGCTAAGGTGGAGAACTCGGCTACGGGTTCGATCGATGCTGAAGCCGGCGTGACGGTTACCGGCTCGACGGTTGAGGGCACGATCAGCGGCACGGATGTGTCTCTGACGGATTCCGAGTCCGGCAATATCGAGGCGAACGGTGACGTGATCCTCAGCAATGCGGACACGGGCGCGGTTTCCGGCGCGACGTCGCTCGAGATGAGCAACGGTGCCGTGGTGAACGGCGATGTCTCGATGGCCGATGGCAATACGGGTGTGACGATGGATGGTTCGACGATCCACGGCAGCATCTCCAATGCCGGCAAACTCGAGATCACGAACCAGTCGATGGTGACGGGCAACGTTGAGCTTGTGGGCGATGCGGAGCTCTCCATCAGTGATTCGACGGTGGCCGGTACCGTGACGGGCGCAAAGAGCGTTGAGCTGACGAACACGTCGACCGGTGATGTGTCCGTTGAGGACAAGGTGAAGCTTGACAACGCCGACACGGGCTCGATCAACGCGAACTCGCTCGAGAGCATCAACGGTTCGACCGTGACGGGTAACGTGACGCTGACCGGCGGCGCGGCCAACCTGACGGATACCGATGTGACGGGCTCCATCAGCGGTGCTTCTGAGGCGACGCTCACCGGCTCGACGGTCGGAGGCAGCGTGTCTGCCAAGGGCACTGTGACGCTTGACAATGCGGACACGGGCTCGATCAACGCGAACTCGCTCATCGGCCGCAACGATTCGTTCGTGACGGGTGACGTGACGCTGACCGGCGGCTCGGCCAATCTGACGGATACCGTTGTGACGGGCTCGATCACGGGTGCCGGAGAGGTGACGCTGGTCAACGCTCAGACGGGCGCGATCGCAGGTGATTCCCTCGGGGCGAAGGACTCGGAGATCACGGGCAGCGTGACTCTCAACGGCGGCAATGCCGAGTTGAGCAACACGGACGTTGCCGGTGACATCACCGGTGCGGCTGATGTGACGATGTCGGCGGGCCTTGTCGGCTCCATCGATGCTTCCGGCAATGTCTCGCTGACGGAGGTCTCCTCTACCGGTACGGTTGATGCGGACGGTTCGGTCACGCTCAACGCCTCGCAGACCGGCTCGGTTACCGGCGAATCCCTGACGGCTACGAATGCCTCGACGGTTTCCGGTGACGTGACGCTGGCCGGCGGTGACGCTACGGTGACGGATTCCGCCGTGACGGGCGCTATCACGGGTGCCGGTGATGTGACGCTGAGCAACGCTCAGACGGGCGCGATCGACGGTACGTCTCTCAGCGCTTCCGCGGGCAGCACGGTCACGGGTGACGTGACGCTGGCCGGCGGTGACGCTACGGTGACGGATTCCATCGTGACGGGCTCGATCACGGGTGCCGGCAATGTGACGGTTGATCAGTCGACGACGGGCGACATTACCGGGGCTACGGGTGACGTGGCTCTGAGTGACGCTCTCGTGGGCGCGGTGCAGACGGCCGGTGATCTGTCCGTCGATGGCACGGTGAAGAGTGACGGCAGCGTGAGCTCCGACGGTCTCTCCGTGGCTGAGTTCGGCTCGCTGACGGCTCAGGGCGATGTCACGGCTGACGGTCTCATCACCATCGATGGGGCGCTCACGTCGACGACCGGCAGCGTCTCGCTGACCGGGGCTGAGGGCTCTTCCATCAGCGCTGATGTCACGGCCGGCAAGGATGTGACGCTCGGCGGCACGATCGCGGCTCAGGACAGCACGGTCACCGGTGAGAATATCGTGGTGAACGGCACGCTGAATGCTGCTGAGGGTGTGGCTCTCAACGGCACGGTGTCCGGCCTCGGTACGATCAACAAGACCGGCGGCGATGATCTCGTGCTGGCTGCTGATACCAACATGAGCGGCGGTGCCGTGAATGTGAGCGATGGCTCCACCCTCAAGGCTGAGGGCGGTCACATGGGCAGCCTCGCGGTGACGGAGGGTTCGACGCTCGTTGTGGGCGGCGATTCTGAGGTCGCGACGGAGGTCAAGGCTGACAGCCTGACGATGGATGCCTCGTCCACGCTCCAGAGCACGGTGAACCTGGCTGCCGGTGCAGCTGACCGTGTCACGGTGTCGGGTACGACGGATCTCGGCGGCGCCACGCTGGTGCTCGATGGTCTCAAGAGCAGTGAGGAGGGTGCCGTTGCCGACGGTACGCGCTTCACGGTGGTGCAGGGCTCGCTGCAGAACAGCGGCCTGGCTGAGGATGTCGTGCACGACCTCGACAAGCTCAATGCCCACGTGGAGAACTTCGGCGATCACTCTGATCTCGTGCTCTCCAAGAACTACAAGGGCGCTGACAAGACGCCGAATCAGACTCAGGTGGCCGGTGCTCTGGCGAGCATTGATCCTGAGGCTGTCGCAGGCACGCAGCTGGGTGAGGTGCTGGATGCTCTGGCCCACACTCGCTCGGAGGCTGATGCCAAGGCCGCTCTGGATTCCCTCGGCGGCGCGGGGCTGACGGCGATGCAGAAGATGATCGCGGATGAATCGCATGAGCACATGCAGACCTTCCGTTCCACCTTCTCCAGCCTCAGCTCGGGTATTGACCGCCGCATTGACGCTTCCGGGTCGATCATCCCGGGTGTGAACTCCAGCGCTGTCACGGTGACGATGACGGGTGGCGTGACGGATGTCTCCGGTGATCAGAACATCGGTGACTACCGCCGCTCCAGCTGCGGCTTCATGCTCGCAGGTGCCCATGCCGTGACGGAGAACTGGACCTTCGGTGCGGACTTCGCCTACAGCGCGGTGACCGGCAAGTGCACCGGCATCGATGTGGACGCGGATGCCTACTTCGTCGACCTGGCGATGCGCTATGACAACAAGCGCTTCCACCAGATGGCGACGCTGGGTGCCGGCTTCTTCGGCTTCGACACGAAGCGCTTCGTTTCGGTCAAGGCTCAGGGCCACGACTTCAGCGGCATTGCTGACGGCAGCACGACGGCGGCTTCGTTCAACATCTCCTACGAGGCTTCGTATGATCTGATCGTCTCTGAGGACGGACACCATGTGTTCTCCCCGGTGGTGATGGCGGAGGCCAGCTTCGCCCAGATCAAGGGGATGACGGAAGGCGGTATCGGCAACGCCGGTCTCTACTCTGAGGCTGACGATGTGCAGAGCCTGACGGTGGGTGCCGGTGCGCGCTACACCTTCGTCTACGGCGAGGAGCGCAACCCGGGCTTCATCTCCGCTGAGGCTCTCGCGATGGGCTACGCCGGCGATGACTCGATGACGGTGCGCAACGCCTTCATCGGTGGTGGGCCGTACTTCGAGCTCAAGGGGCCGAAGGCCGGTAACGCCGGGCTGCGCCTCAACCTCAACTTCCTGCACCCGCTCAGCGATAAGTGGTCGGTGACAGGTAATGCGACGGCTGAGTTCCGCTCCGGTCAGTCCGGCGTCGGTGGCGCTATCGGCGTGAAGTACTCGTTCTGATGAGTATGACACCTGCCCCGGTCGGGAGTCTCGATCGGGGCAGGGAAGCGCGATTCATCGAGGGTTCGCGGCACCGGGTGAATGTTCCCGGAAAGTCCGGTGACGGTCGCTGCGGGCCGCGGGCCTTCGATCTTTTTTTCTCTCTCGTTTTTGATATGATGCACAAATGTTTTAAGGTGATGTTGCCCTGTCTGCTGGCTCTGCTGCCGGCGGGCTGCGGCGATGGTTCTGAGGAGGATGCTGCTCCGAAGGCGGAGGATCTCCGCCACATGGCTGTTGAGGCGCGCAAGGCAGGGTATCATGAGGAGGCGGATCGCCAGCTGAAGCAGGCGGCGGAGCTCGGCGATGCCCGAGCGATGTATGAGTGGGGCTGCATCCTGCTCGATGGTTCAGCGGCGACGCAGCAGAATGTGACCGAGGCGGTGGCGTGGCTCAATAAGGCTTCTGCCGCCGGAATGCGAGCGGCCGATGTGAGGCTGGGGTCCTGCGCGGATCAGGGTATTGGTATGCAGAAGGATCCGCAGAAGGCTCTGACGTGGTACCGTCAGGCGGCTGATGCCGGTGAGGCTCGAGCCCAGGTGATGATGGGGCTGGCCTGCCGCTATGGTTATGCTTCGCAAAAGCGCGATGCGACTGCCGCTGCCGAGTGGTTCCGCAAGGCTGCCACGCAGGGCGATGCTTCGGCTCTGTATTATCTGGCGGAATGTTATGATCGCGGTGAAGGTCTCAAGGCTGATCAGCGGCAGGCTGTCGCTCTGGCGACGAAGGCGGCTCAGGCCGGCAACGCCCGCGCTTTGGTTTTCCTCGGCAAGGCTAGTTTGCTGGGCTATGGCGGCGTGCCGAAGGATCAGCAGAAGGCTGCTGAGTTTTTTGCGAAGGCGGCGCAGAGCGGCGATGCGGATGCTCTCTGCCTGTTGGGGCGCCTGTATGCCGGGGGCACGGGTGTGTCCAAGGATTTGGAGCGTGCAGCCGGCTATTTCGCCGAGGCGGCGAAGCGCGGCCACGCGGAGGCTTTGTGCTGCCTCGGTGTTTGCTATGATTCCGGCGCGGGGGTGAGCAAGAACAGTGCGCGCGCGGCCGCTCTCTGGAAGCTGGCGGCGCAGCGCGGCAATGCCGATGCCTTGCTCTATCTCGGCCGCTGCGTGGAGCTCGGGGTGGGCGCCCAAAAGGATCCTGCTCTGGCTTGCAAGCTTTATGCGCAGTCGGCGCAGCGCGGCAATGTCGATGCGTTGGCTGAGGCGGGGCGCTGTCTGATCAACGGTGTCGGCGGCAAGACGGATGCGGCCAGGGGACGGGAGCTCCTCGAGCGCGCCGCCAAGGGCGGCAGTGCGCTGGCTCAGAAGTTGCTCAAGGAGAAAAAGCCCGGTGAGGCGGCTCCTGCGTCCGAGGACGAGGCCGAGGAGGTTGTTGAGGAGGTTGCCGAGGACGTGGCGGAGGAAGCGCCCTAGTCATTTTCTGAGCGCCGGTGAAGTGGTGAAGGTTGCAGGCTCCTGCGAGTCTCCCGCACCGCCCGGCGCCCGTCAAGCTTGGGTTCGTCAGATCTGGTGACTGCGAACCCACATGGAGGCCACCCGCGTCTGCCCTTGCGGCAGGCGCGGGTATTTCTTTGCCTTTTTGCGACGCTGTGGGGCAGGGCCGAGGGAGGTTTGGGCGGCAAACGGGAGGATTCCGTCGCTCATGACGATGCAAAGCGGGTGCGAGCCCCTGAGCGGAGCTCGCACCCGGATGGCGAAATGGTTTTGTGAGGAAGGTCAGGGCAGGGGCTGGGATGGCTCGTCAGCCGCGCATGCGTTCCTGCTGGTGGTCGAGGTACCAGCGGTAGAGTCGGGGGACGCCCTCCTCAATCTCCACCGTGTGGGACCAGCCCAGCGCGTGCAGCTTGGAGACGTCCGTCAGCTTGCGCATGGTGCCGTCCGGCTTCGAGGCGTCGAAGAGCAGAGCTCCCGAGAATCCCGTCGCCTTCACCACGAGCTCGGCCAGCGAGCGAATCGACAGCTCTTTGCCCGAGCCGATGTTGATGTGGCAGTTGCGCACCTCGGGCCCTTCGCCGCGCAGATCGTCGAAGTCCACTTGGTTCATGATGTGGACGCAGGCGTCCGCCATGTCCTCACTCCAGAGGAATTCGCGCAGGGGCCGGCCGCTGCCCCAGAGCTCGAGACGGTCGGCGAAAATACCGAAGCTGCCGAGAACCTCGTCGATTTCGGCCAGAGACGAATCCTCCGCCGAGCAGCCCGGCACCGGGCGGCAGGCGAGGTCGCGGCGCAGCTCCTCCTCAAGACCCTCGGCCAGGCAGCGGGCGAGGTGGGCCTTGCGGATCATGGCCGGCAGCACGTGGCTGTTGACCAGATCAAAGTTGTCCCATGGGCCGTAGAGGTTCGTGGGCATCACGGCAATGTAGTTCGTGCCGTACTGCAGGTTGAAGCTCTCGCACATGCGAAGACCCGCGATTTTGGCCAGCGCATACGGCTCGTTCGTGTACTCGAGCGGCGAGGTTAGCAGCGCGTCCTCCTTGATGGGCTGGGGCGCTTCGCGGGGGTAGATGCAGGTGCTGCCGAGAAAGAGCAGTTTTTTCACTCCGTGGCGGAAGGATTCACCGATGACGTTCTGCTGGATTTGCAGGTTGTTGTAGATGAAGTCCGCGCGGTAGCGGCTGTTGGCCATGATGCCGCCGACGTGTGCCGCCGCCAGAATGACGTATTCGGGGCGCTCGGCGTCAAAAAACGCCTTCACCGCCGCGCCGTCCATCAGATCAAGCTCCGCGTGCGAGCGCCCGATCAGATTCGTGTAACCGCGGCTCTTGAGGTTGCGGAAGATGGCCGATCCCACCAGCCCGCGGTGGCCGGCTACGTAAATGCGCGATGAGAGATCCATCATGGCGTGTCTCAGGCTCGGGATTGACGGACGTACTCCATGTCGTGCCGCACCATGATGCGCACCAGCTCATCGAAGCTCGTCTTGCGGGGGTTCCAGCCCAGCTTCGTGCGGGCCTTCGTCGGGTCGCCCAGCAGCTGCTCCACCTCCGCCGGGCGGAAATACTTCGGATCCACCTCGACGAGCACGCGTCCCGTGGCTTCGTCGATGCCCTTCTCATCCACCCCGCTGCCTTCCCAGCGCAGCTTGATGCCGGCCTCGTGGAAGGCCTTGGTGCAGAATTCGCGCACGGTGTGCATCTCGCCCGTTGCGATGACGAAGTCCTCGGGCTCGTCCTGTTGCAGGATCAGCCACATGCACTCCACGTAATCCTTCGCGTAGCCCCAGTCGCGGCGCGCGTCGAGGTTGCCCATGTAGAGCTTGTCCTGAAGGCCTTGGGCGATGCGCGCGGCGGCGAGCGTGATCTTGCGCGTCACGAAGTTCTCGCCGCGGCGCTCGCTCTCGTGGTTGAAGAGGATGCCGTTGACGGCGAACATCCCGTAGGATTCGCGGTAGTTCTTCGTGATCCAGAAGCCGTACTGCTTGGCCACGCCGTAGGGCGAGCGCGGGTAAAAGGGCGTCGTCTCGCGCTGCGGCACCTCCTGCACGAGGCCGAAGAGCTCGGAGGTCGAGGCCTGATAGATGCGGCACTGCTTCTCCATGCCGAGGATGCGCACGGCTTCCAGAATGCGCAGCGTGCCCACGGCATCCGTCTCCGCCGTGTACTCAGGCACGTCGAAGCTGACTTTGACGTGGCTCTGCGCGGCGAGGTTGTAGATCTCGGTCGGTCGCACCTGCTGGAGGATGCGGATGAGGGAAGAGGAATCCGTCATGTCGCCGTAGTGGAGGTTCACCAGGCGGCTCATCTTCATGTCGCGCACCCACTCGTCGAGATAGAGGTGTTCAATGCGCCCGGTGTTGAATGAGGAGGAGCGGCGCAGAATGCCGTGCACCTCGTAGCCCTTGTCGATGAGAAATTCCGCCAGAAATGACCCGTCCTGGCCAGTGATGCCGGTGATGAGAGCAACGTTTTTCATGGGATGTATCGGAAGCTTCAAGACTACCACGCAGCGCGCTCTCTGTCAAACGGCAAATTCAGCACGGGGCGTGTCTCAAATTCGCCGCATTGGTCAGCGGTACGGTAGGTTTTAATCAGATCTGTCGTGAGAGGGAAACACTCACGTGTCGACACGGATTCGCTGCGGGCGGGGAGAAGTCCCCCTCAGCGCAGCCATGAGGCCTCGGACTCCAACTTTTTGGCTGAGGAGCGTCCCTTGACGGCGAGGCTTGGCGCAAAGAGCGAGAGGCGGAATTCTTCGACCATGCGCGCGAGCTTCAGCCAGCGCAGCGAGCGGCCGTGTTGCGGCGCCTGCTCGAAAAAGGGAGCGGGCACGGCGGCTTTCAGAGCCTCGATGCGCTCCAGCTCGCGAACGGCCGGCTGCTCGGCAATGCGGCGCAGGCGCTCGCCGAAGCCGCGCAGGTAGCGGGGCAGGTCCGACAGGTAATCGGGCGCATCGCTGCTCAGGAAGAAGGGCCGCGTCAGCCAGCCCCAGTGGAGCTGCAAATCTGCCGCGATCTGAGAGGCGTAGCGATCGCGCCCTGCCGTCAGGCAGTATTCGCGCAGGCGGGGATGCAGCTCCGCAAGCTGATCCCAGAGCTTGGTCAGCGGCCCCGCGATGACGTCGTAGAGACCCTCGCGCATCCGCAGGCAGGCCGCATCAAAATCCGCAGCCGAGCGGGGCAGGGGGCGCAGGGTTGCATCCATCGCCGCATAGATCGTATCGGCGGCATTGTCCTTGGGCTGAGTCCCGACCGTGCTCAGCGCCAGCTTGGCCGACACGCTGCGCAGCGGCAGCTTTTTGCGGATGCTGTTGATGAAATCCGCGTGGCGGATCAGCGCCAGCCGACGCACGCCGAAGCGGTGTTCGTGCTCGGCCTCCTCCTGCGTCGGTAAAACGCGCAGGCAGACGCGGTCGCCCTCCTCGCGCAGAGCCGGGTAGCCCAATCCGCTGCCCACCTCCGCCGACACCGGCAGATCGCCGCAGTCCCAGCGCGTCATCGGGGCGGAGGAAAAGCGCTTCGCCGCCTTTTTGCGGAAGAGATCGCGGCGGTAGGCCGCCAGCTTCTCGCGCAGCGCCGGAAGTGAGCGCCCGAAGGCCAGCTCCTGCTGCTCGTCATCGCAGACGGAAATCTTCGTGACCAACTCCTCGGGCAGGCGACTCTCGTCGAACTGCTGTGCGTTGCAGAACTGGCCGCTGCGCTGCATCACGAACTCCGCCAGCGCTTGCTCAAGTGACCGATCGGGCTCGCGGCCCTCCCAGGCCGCCGCGAAATCGTCCGCGGCGTCACCCAGCGGCATCAGGAAGCGCCGCAAATCCTTCGGCAGCGAGCGCAGCAGAATCTCCGCGCGAAGGGCGAGGTGCGCCGGCACCCCCCAGCCCGGCAGCCAGTCCGGGATCTCGTCCACCTGGTCCACGTGCAGCACCAGGGTCACCCCGTCATCGGGCTCTCCCGGCGCGTGCACGTACCACACCTCGCAGCGCTGCCCCGCGCAGCTGATCGCGTCGGGGTAGAGATCCGCCGGCGCCTCATCCTCGCCGGGATAGACGCAGTCCTCGCGGGGAACGAACAGGAGATCCGGCCGGCTCTTTTCAGCCTCGGCGCGCCAGCGCGTCAGCGCTTTCTCCGAGTTCACATCCTCGGGAATCCGCTCCGCAAAGAAGCGGTACACCGCTTCCTCGCACCAGATCAGCTCGCGGCGGCGCAGCTTCGCCTCCACCTCACGCACCTCTTCGCGCATGGCCTCGAGATGCTCCAGAAAGGGCGCCGGGTGCTTCATGGCGCCGGCGAGAATCCCGTCGCGAATCATGATGTCGCGCGCCTCGACCGGGTGAAGGCGCGCATAGCTGATGCGCCGACCGTCCACAATCGTCAGCCCCCCGCAGGTCACGCGCTCCTTGGCGAACACCTGCCCCGCCTCCTTGTCCCAGGCCGCATCGTAGGCGTGCCGGGCGCAGAGCTGCGGCGCCACCTGCTCAACCCAAGCCGGGTCGAGCACGGCCGCCCGCCGCATCCACAGGCGGGACGTCTCCACCAGCTCCGTGCCCATCACCCAGTCCGGGCGCTTGCGGCGCCGGAAGAGGCAGGAGCCCGGGAAAATCGCAAAGTCGCGCCCTCCCGCCCCGCGGTACACCTTGTCCTCGGGACGCCAGACGCCGAATTGCAGCGGGGAGCCCGCCAGCAGAGCGCGGTGCACGCGCTCCGGCGTCGCCTGCTGCTCGGGCGGCGGCAGCGCGGGCACCTCCCAGCGCAGCACCTCGTGAAGCGACGAGCACAGATCCTGCACCAAGTTGTGCCACTCCACCATGCGCAGGAAGTGGAGGTAGTTCTGCGTGCACCAGCGGCGCAGGCGGTTGCGGCGCAGCGTGCGCCCCTCGCGAAACTCCAGCGACGAGCGCCAGAGACTCAGCAGGGAAAGGAAATCGCTCTCTTCATTTTTCCACTGAGCCTGAGCTTGAGTCGCCTGCGCCTCCTGATCCGCCGGGCGCTCGCGGGGATCGGCGAGCCCCATGGCCGCGACGATCACCAGCACTTCCGGCAGCGACTGCTCGCGCTTGGCCTCCAGCAGCATGCGCCCGTGGCGCGGGTCGAGCGGCAGGCGCGACAGGTGGCGCCCCACCGGCGTCAGCTCGCGGCGGCGATCCATCGCCCCGATCTCGCGCAGCGTCTTGTAGCCCTCGCTCACCAGACGCTGGCTCGGCGGATCCGGCAGCGGAAATTCGCCCAGCGGCGGCAGGCCGAGATCCGCCATGCGCAGAATCACTCCGGCGAGAGCACTGCGGCGAATCTCCGGATCCGTGAAGGGCTCGCGCCCCTCGAAATCCTCTTCGCCGTACAGGCGAATGCACACGCCCTCCGTCACGCGGCCGCAGCGCCCCGCTCGCTGGCGGGCACTCGCCTGCGAAATCGGCTCCACCTGCAGGCGCTGAATCTGGCGCCCCGGCAGGTAGCGGGAAATGCGGGCCAGACCGCTGTCAATTACGTAAATGATTCCCGGAATCGTCAGCGAGGTCTCCGCCACGTTGGTGGCCAGCACGATGCGCCGACGACCCTTCTGCGGGTGAAAAATCCGCTGCTGCTCCGCCAGCCCCAGGCGCGCATAGAGCGGCAGCACGTCCGTGTGCGGCAAGTCCAGCGCCGCCAGAGACTCCGCGCAGTCGCGAATCTCGCGCTCGCCCGGCAAAAACACCAGCACGTCGCCCCGATCGTCGTACTCCGAGAGCCAGGTCACCGCGCGCGACACGTGATCCGGCAGCTCCTCGTCCGCGTTGAGCGGCGGCATGTAGTGAAAGTCGACATGATATGTCCGCCCCTCCACGTGGATTACCGGAGCCCCGCCGAAGAAGTCCGAGAAGGCCGCCGCATCCATCGTCGCCGACGAAATAATCAGCTTCAGATCGGGGCGCCGCTCCAGCAGCAGCTTCATGTAGCCGAGCAGAAAGTCGATGTTGAGACTGCGTTCATGTGCCTCATCGATCATGATCGTGTGATACTGGCGCAAATCGCGATCCGCCTGCGTCTCCGCCAGCAGAATGCCGTCCGTCATCAGCTTCAGGCGCGTCTCCGGCCCCGTGTGGTCATCAAAGCGCACCTGATAGCCCACATAGCCGCCGGGCTCACAGCCCACCTCCTCGGCAATGCGGCGCGCCACCGCCACCGCCGCCAGTCGGCGGGGCTGGGTGCAGCCCAAGCGCCCGCGCCGGCGCCCCGCCACTTCGAGCGCAATCTTGGGCAACTGCGTCGTCTTGCCGCTACCCGTCTCACCCACCACCACGATCACCTGATGCTCGCGCAGAGCCTTCGCGATCTCCTCGCGGTGCCGTGCAATCGGCAGATCGGGGTAGCGGAAGTCCGGAACGTCGATCGGCTCCGGCACCGCCGGGGCCGCAGGTACCTTGCCCGCGCGATTCCCGGCGCCGCGTGCCGCAGCACCCTGCGCCGTAGGGCCCGAGCGTTCGCCGCGCCTGCCGTGACCTCGGTGGCCGCGTCGGCGGCCGGCAGAACCTCGTTCCTCGTCCGGCGTGCCGACGTCCGGCCGCGCGCGACCGGGAGCCTCCGCTTTTCGCGAGGTCGGCGCGTGCAGCCCAGCATCTGCCCGCCGCATCGCTTGCCGCGCCGACGGCTGTCCCTGTGAAGGCCCGTGCGGCTGTCCCTGCGACTGCCCACGCGGTTGTCCCTGCGGTTTCCCGTGCGGCTGAGCCTCGGATCCCGGAGCGCCTCCCGACCTGTTCGCCTCAGCACTCATTTGCCCCAGCGACGCGTCAGACCGGCGTACGAATCAATGCGGCGGTCGCGGAAGAAGGGCCAGATGCGGCGATGGGCCTCCAGCGCCGCCAGATCCACGTCCGCATACAGAATGCAGCGCTCACGCACCGGAGCCTTCGCCACCACCTGCCCGCAGTAATCCGACACGAAGGACTGGCCCCAGAACAGCGTCTCGCCCTCCTGCCCGCAGCGATTCACCGCGCAGACATAGCAGCCGTTGGCCACAGCATGGCCGCGCTGCACCGTCTCCCAAGCGCAGTGCTGCGCCTCATAGAGATCCTCCTCCCCCGGGATCCAGCCGATCGCCGTCGGGTAAAACAAAATCTCCGCCCCCTCCATCGCCGTCAGGCGCGCCGCCTCCGGGTACCACTGATCCCAGCAGATCAGCACCCCGATGCGGCCGAAGCGCGTCTCAAAGCAGCGGTAGCCCAGATCCCCCGGCGTGAAATAAAACTTCTCCTCGAAGCCCGGATCCTGCGGGATGTGCATCTTGCGGTACATCCCGAGGAAGCGCCCGTCGGCATCGATTACCCAAGCCGTATTGTGGTAAAGGCCCGTCGCGCGCTTCTCGAAGCCCGCTGCCACAATCACCACGCCCAGCTCGCGGGCCAGCTCGCAGAGTTCATCCGTCCACGGACCCGGAATCGGATCGGCGGTATCGAACAGATCGCAGTCCTGCGTCCGGCAGAAATACAGCGTCGTGCACATCTCCTGCGTGCAAATGATGTTGGCGCCGCCGGCGGCCGCCTCGCGGATCGCCTCCATCTGGAGGCGCTTGTTCTCAGCGGGCTCAGCCACGGCAGGCTGCTGAATGAGGGCAATCTTCGGCATGCGCGCACTATACCACGCCCCTTCGCCTCAGGCAAGCGCGATTTGATGGCGAAAGATTTGCCGCAGGAGCCGCCCGCCCCCATCTTCCGAGCTTGACGCCCACCCCTCACCGTGCTAGAGTCACACCATGGTCGGCAGCCGCCCCCTGCGCTGCCGGCCTCTTCGCCGTCGGCCGTCCCTCGCCCATGCCTCAGTCCTCCTCCCTCTCCCTGCCGCCCATCGATCGCTGCAAGACGGACTTCGTCTGCCCCCTCCCCTCGGATGTCGCCAGACGACAGCGCCCCGCTGCCTCCCTGTGGCCCGCCTTCAGGCGATCGCTCCGCGCGGGGCTCAGCCTGGCTCTCGGCGCGGCCTCCTGCGCCGTCGGACTCGCCGGCAGCGCAGCGGCCTCCACCCCTCGCTTCCGCCCGATCTGCGAAGAGCTCGCGCTGCCGCCCGAGCTCGCCGACAGCACCCCGCAGGCCCGCAGCTGCACCCTGCTCATGATCGGTGACAGCCTGATGGAGGATTTCTCTCTGCAACTCTGCCGGCAAATCAACGATCGCAAGGGCCTCGACATACGCGTCGTCACCCGTCGCGCCTCCCTGCTGCACCGCCCGGGCCGCTTCCGCCTCGCCGAGCGCCTCAGTGCCGAGCTGGATCGCGCCCCGGCCGACATCCTCGTCATCATGCTGGGCTCGGAGGAAACCATGCCCCTGCATGACGAAGGCGTTGACCACCCCGTCGGCAGCCCCGGCTGGGAGCAGACCTGCGGCCGCCGCATCAGCGAGATTCTCGACACCGCTGCTGCTCATCAGACCGACGTCATCTGGGTGGGCCTGCCTGCCACCGCCGGCCCCCACGCCGCGGAACTCAGCCGCCTGAGCGCCCTCGCCCGAGACATCGTGCGCAGCCGCGGCTGTCTCTACATCGACAACAGCCGCCTGCTCGCCGCCGAGGACGGCAGCGGCGCCTACAGCGAGGAGAGCCCCGACGGCCACCGCCTGCGCCTGCGGCAGCGGGACGGCACCCACCTCACCCGCGAAGGCAATCGCCGCCTCATCGAGCACTTTCTGCCCGTCCTCGAGCAGCGAATTCGCCACCTGCTCACCCTTCACCCCGAACGAATCGCCCTGCCCGGGCAGAGTGACAGCATCGCTCCCCTCCGCTTCCGCATGCGAACCTTCTGACCCCCACTGTGAGAGCCGACGGGACCTTGAAGCCCGCTTCAACTTGCCGCCTCAGACCTCCGCTCAGAGGCCGCGCCGGGAGCCCGGAGTGAGCTCGCGCGCGGGGAGGCGAGGCAGAGCTCACACCCGCCCGGTTCCCTCGTTTCCCGATCTCCCCTTTTCGAACCCATGACGATTCCTCGAATCCCTCGAACCTCGCGAATGAGGCATCTCTTCGCCGCCTCCCTTGCCTTGGCCCTTCTCGGCGCGCTCACGCCCTCGGTCGAGGCTTCCCAGCCCCGCGAAGACCTCGCTCGCGGCTACATCCTGCTGCGCGCCGGGAAGCTGAACGAGGCCCTGCCGCCCCTCTTCCGCTCGGCTTCGGCCGGCGACCCCTACGCGCAAAACATGCTCGCCCTCCTGCTCTACCGCGGGCAGGGCCTCGCGCGCAACCCCGAACAGGCCGTCGAATGGTGGGAGAAAGCCGCCGCCCTCAACCTGCCGGAAGCCCAGTATAATCTCGCCCTGTGCTACGCTAGGGGCGAGGGCACCTCAACCGACCCCGAGAAAGCCGTTTACTGGTGGAAGCGCGCTGCTGAGCAGGGCATGGCCGACGCCGCCTACAACCTCGCTCTCTGCTACCGGCACGGTTTCGGTGTCGAGCGAGACCCGCAGCAGGAGCAACTCTACCTCAAACTCGCCCTTCAGCCCGTCGCCCCCCGAGCTTGAGAGGGAGCCGCGGGTGTCCTGTCGGCCCGGTTCCTGTTTGGCCGTCTCCGGCCTGATTGGACTCTTGTCGCTCGGTCTCTTGCCGACCTGACTCCGGCGCTGCCGTCGTCCTTGCTCTTGGTTGCACCTGCGCCCCGTTTCGGTGTGACTGCCTCTTTCTGTGCAGTCGCCTCTACCCCCTCCCGAAACTGGGGCTCCGTCTGAAGGGGGCCTTTTTCGAAAGCGGGGCTCCGCCAAAACGATCGTCGATCACAACCTGCTGGCCCCATCCAACACCCGACAAAACCTCACCCGCGGCAGACGCAGAAGCCCCGGTGCACCGAAGCGGGCACCGGGGCTCAACTGGTCGGAAAGGCGGTTGCTGACAGCTATTGGAGATACGAACCGAGGGGAACTCAGAATCGAGCGGGATGGACCCTTAAGCGCCGCCGCAACCTGATCACCTTTCCTGTTTCTAGGAATATCATGAGAGCCTCGAAAAGTCAACAAACTTTTTCAATTCCGGCGAGAAAAAATCAAGCAAGGAGGGACCTTGCGAATGCCCGGCGTCGCGGCAGCCATTGCATAGCGGAAAGAGGCGCCGCAGCGCTGCGGAAAGAGGGGATGAGCAGGCGCCCTCCCCATCCCGCAGAAGCCCCTTCTCCCGAGGGGGCGAGGGGCGGAGTCGGGGAAAGGAACCTCGGAAGCTGCCCCGCCCGCCGCGGGACGCCCCGATTCGGTGCCGCTTCAATCGAAGGGAAGACCGAGGAGGCAACTGGACAGAAAACGCGCCAAGGGCTCCTTGCCGGGCGGGCGCAGGACCTCCGCCTCGGGCAGGGCCGCCGCGAAGGACGCCTTCGGATTGACCAGCACGGCTCTCTCGCAGATGGAGAGCATGGGCAAATCGGCCGCGCTGTCCGTGTAGCCCACGTCGGCGCGGTTGATGCCGAGAGCTGCCAGACGCTTGAGCTTGGTGGCTCCCTTGTTGTTGCCGGGGGCCGGGATGCGCGGCATAAACGGCACGCGCGCACACGGCTCCAGCGGCGTGCCAATGCAGTGCGTGAAGCCCAGAGCCCGCCCCACGTGCTGCGTCCACCAATCCGGCGAAGCCGAGCAGAGTACCGTCGTATCCCCCGCCGCCTGATGGCGCCTCAGGCGCTCGAGAACGGGCGCGTAGAGCGCCGGCAACAGCTCCTGCTGCACGAAGTCGCGGCACTCGGCGTCGAGCTGCTCGGCCGGCATGCGCCAGGTGTAGCAGAGAAAGGCCCGCTTCATGCGCTCCGTATTGAAGAGGCGCAGCGCGCGCAGCAGACCGCAGAAGGCGACCGGCAGCAGGTAGAGGCGGCGCAGCCCGTGCCGGCGCAGAATCCGGCGGGCAAAGCGCAGCTGGGAATCCCCCGGAAAGAGGGTGCCGTCCATGTCGAAGAGTGCGATCATGGCAGCATCAGTCCTCCCACCCATTGCGCCCGCGGCAGAAGAAGCGGATGAGAATCGCCCCCATGAGAATGCCGCCGAGGTGACCGGCCTCGCCGCCGGCATTCGTCCAGCCCAGCAGCACCGTTGCCGCCGCCACGGCGATAATCACGAGGGCAAAGACGCGCAGGCTCAGCGTCACCGGCGGGAAGAGCAGGCTGACCTGCACCCGCGGGTAGAGAATCGCCGTCGCCACCATGACCCCGTAGATCGCCGCCGAGGCCCCCACGAGGGGCACGAGCTGCCAGGTGTAGAGCGGGATGTTCGGGTCGAGCCCGAGGTAGGCCGCCAGCGGCAGCGGGAAGAGGGTGTCGGCCGTTCCGTAGAAATTCAGCGCGCCGAGGGCCGAGCTGAAGAGAGCCCCCGATACGCCGCAGATCAGGTAAAAGGCGAGAAAGCGCCGCCCTCCCAGAGCCATCTCAATCACCGGGCCGAAGAAGTAGAGCGCCCACATGTTGAAGAGCAGGTGCGTGAAACTTGCGTGGAGGAACTGGTAGCTGATCAGGCGCCAGAGCTCACCCTCGCGGAAGCAGGTGAACCAGGAGTAGGCCCCGAGAATCTCCAGAACGGGCGTGTTCGGGGCATCCAGCGCACTCGTCAGAGACGGGTCCGTGATGCAGAAAAAGGACGGGCGCTGCACCAGCAGGCCGACAACGTAGACGACAACGTTGATAATGATGATCGATTGCGTGACCGTGAGGCGATTCTGATTCATGAGCGTTGCGGGTGAGGTGGGGGGGTGTCAAGCAGAGGGGCAGGGGAAAGGCGCTGAGGCCGATTTGTCGGCCATGACGAGATGCTGCCGGCCGTCTGGCGATCCGGCGGGGTGAGGATGTGAAAGCGGAGGGGGGAGGGTTCGGAGAAGGTGGTGGGAAAAAGGGAGGGTGGAAGGAAGGGAAGTCGGTCAGGGCGTTTCGGAAGCACCCATCAGGCGGAGCGCGCCGCGCAACAGGAGCCGTTAGCGCTTTTTAGGCGGAGTCTCGGTGGGAGCGGGATGCTCTGTCCTTGCAGACCCGACCTCCTCGTCTTCCTCATCCTCATCGTCCTCGAGCCCTGTGAGTCCGAGGCGCTGGCCGATGTCTCGAATCTCGTCGTAGGTCAGCACGTGCTCCATGATGCAGGCCGTCTCATCCGCGCGGCGCGGTGAGAGCCCGGCCGCCTCCTGCATGAAGCGGCGCATGATGCGGTGAGCGCGAATCACGCTCTCGGCGTAGGCGCGGCCGCTCTCCGTCAGGCGAATCGGCGCATACTGGCGGTACTCGATGAGCCCCTCGGCCGCGAGTTGGCGCATCGCCGCCGTCACACTCGGCTTCTTGACGCCGAGCATCAGCGCAATCTCGCTCACCTGCGCCTCGCCGTACTTGTGGCAGAGCTTGCCGATGGCCTCGAGGTAATCCTCAGCGCTGCGGCTGAGTCTGTGACGTTCATCAGGCATGGCTCAGTGTTTCTTTTGCAGGGTTGCCACACACTCCAGATGCTTGGTCTGTGGGAAGAGATCGAAGGGCTGCACCTCCGTCACCTCGTAGCCGGCCTTGTCGAACTCCGCGAGATCTCGAATCTGCGTCGCCGGATTGCAGGACACGTACACGACACGCTGCGGCCCGAAGGCGAAAAGCTGGCTGAGGAAGGCCGCGTCGCAGCCCTTGCGGGGCGGGTCGATCACCACCGCCGTCTCCTCCGCCGGGAAATCCACCTTCTCGAAAATCGCCTCGGCGCTCGCCGCCAGAAATTCCGCGTGCGCAATGCCGTTGCTGCGGGCATTGGCTCGCGCCCAGTCGGCGCTCGTCTCACTCACCTCAACGCCCAGCACGCGCTCAAAGTGCGGGGCAAGCGTCAGCGCAAAGAGCCCGCTGCCGCAGTAGGCGTCAACGAGGTAGCGCGCGCCGCCGGCGCAGGCCTGCTGTGCCACGTAGCCCGTGAACGCCGGCAGGATGAAGGGATTGTTCTGGAAGAAATCACCGGCGAGGAAGTTGAACACCAGAGAGCCCACGCGCTCCGTGCACACGGCGTTGTTGTTCGTGATCACCGTCCCCTCGCTCACGCGCATCAGCAGCGTCGCCCCGCGGCGGTACTGCGCCGCGGCGGCCTGCACCGCGCGTCTCAGCGCCGGGAGGGCATCGTTGATGGGCTGCATCGCAATCGGGCACTGCTGCACGTCGCAGACCTCGCTGCGAGACCCCGCGCGCAGAAAGCCGATGTGGCCCATTTTTGCGTCCTTCGGCTTGTGGAAATGCGGCGTGATCTTGGAGCGGTACCCATAGGTGCGCGGCGAGGGAACTGCGGGCCTCACCGGCAGCGTCAGCCCGGCCTGAAGGCGGAGCAGATCGGCCACCTGCTCCGTCTTCCAGCGCAGCTGAGACTCGTAATCCGCGTGCTGGTACTGGCAGCCGCCGCAGTAGCCGAAGAGCTTGCACACAGGCTCCACGCGGTGCGGAGAGGGCTCCAGCACCTCCACGAGATCCGCCTGCGAGCAGTTTTTCTCGTTGCGGAACACGCGGGCTCGCACGCGCTCTCCCGGCAGGCAGAACGGCACGAAGACCACCCAGTTGTCCACGCGTCCCACCCCGTAGCCCTGGTTGGAGAGCGAATCAATCGTCAGCTCAATCTCTTGGTGATAGGCGAAGGGAACGGGAACAAAGCGGCGGGGTGCGGTATCCATGTCAGCGGTGGGCGTTGCGTCTGAAAACGCTTTAGAAGCGTGCGTTGTTGAAAAATCAGGGGAATCGGGCTGAAAAATCGGGGGCGGGAATATCGGGGGGCGATGAATCGGTGAGGATATGAATCGGGGAGGCTGTGAAGAGTCGAAGTGAGGCTGAGACGGGACGGAGTCGAGGCGGGATTCGGGCGAGCGCGGCGGAAGCCCTACCGCGGAAGCCTGAGCGGCGCCACAGGAGGCGACGCCGGAAGATGAGCGGAATGGCTCAGCTCCCGGATCTGCCGGAGACGCGCCCGTTGATGTCCATCGGCAGAACCTTCGGCAGAGAAGGAGAGCGCAGCCCGCGGCGTTCAACCGCGTTCGGCGGAGGGGTGTTTTGCTCGGCGCTGCTGGCGGCCTCCTCGGGCGGAACCGGTGAAATCGTGCGCAGTTGGCCCTGCGGCAGATACGGCATATCGTCAGACAGTGCCGTGGCTGTCGCCGGGCTTGGTGTCGGGTCGGGCGTCTGGGATGACTGGCGATTGAGCAGTGCGCGAGCTGCCGCTTGCTGGGCCGGTGTCGGCACCGGTGGGGCCGTGCCGGGGCCCGACGATACAGACGGCGCGGTTGCCGGATTCGGCGCAGAAGCGGAGGCTGCGGAAGGCGCCGCGCCGGAGGATGGGGCTGCGGAAGGTGTGGCAGGGTTTGCGCTGCCCGTCTGAGCGGGGCCGGCCGCAGGTTGGTTCGGCATTTCCCCAACAGCGGCAGGAGGCTTCGCCTTCGGGATCTCCGCCCCCTCCAGCAGGAACTCCGCGATCCGCGGCTCCGCATCCCGGCGCCAGAACGGGCGGGTGCAGGACGGCAACAGCAGTGCAGCAGCCAGAAGACCGCAGAAATATCCTGAAAATCTCATGTGCGAGCCCAGCTTAGCATGAAGCCGCTCCCGACGCAAGCCCGAAAAGAGCCGCAGCCGCGAAACTCCTCCACGCGCGTCAACGCGCGCGCGAGTGGCCGAGGCCTGAGTACAGGCCTCTCACATCAGGCCCCCGTCCTTGCACCGCATCGCAGCTTGCGCTCTGCTGTCTGCGTTCCCGACACGCTCCTTGAACTTGCGCGCCGTTGATCATGGGGGAAGGGGAGCACGATAGGGCACAGATGCAGGAGCTCGCGACGGAGGGAGAGCCAGCAGCGCGGTATCGCAGAGGCGAGGAGTAGGTGGAGGGCGCAGAAGCGGAAGTGCGGAGGCGGGGGACGGGGAAGATCATCCGCGAGGCTAGGCTCCGTCAAAAAAATGCGGCTTTTATGATGAATTGGCTTGACAATCCGGCGGAATCAGGTAAACTCCACCCCACCAAAACGAGAAACCAATCTTTCCATCTGAATTATGGCTCACACTCTGTCCGCTAAGAAGCGCATCCGCCAGACGATCGCCCGCACGGCCGTCAACCGTTCCGTCATGTCCCGCGTTCGCACCTTCCGCAAGAAGGTTGCCATCGCCGTCGAGGCCAAGGATAAGGCCGCTGCCGTGGCTGCCTACAACGAGTTCTCCTCCGTCATCGACAAGGCCGCCAAGAAGGGCACCGTGCCGGCCAACCGCGCTGCCAACTACAAGAGCAAGGCAGCCAAGGCCGTGGCTTCCATCGCCTGAGTACCCTTTCAGGTTTTCCGTTTTTGAGTTGGGCGGGGCGCCGGCAAGCCGGTGTCCCGCCGACTTATTGTCCCGGCTGCTCCGCGCCGCCCGCGACTCAGCCGCGAAACCAACCACTCTCGAATCCTCAACTGATTCGCGACCATGTCGAACAACTACAAGGAGATGGCCAACACCATCCTGCAGGATCCCCGCTCCTACAAGGTATGCGCCGTGTGCGGAGCGATCGTCGACAAGGGGGTCGACGTCTGCCCGGACTGCTACGCCTACCGCTTCATCGATGACCCCGCCGTCGTGTCCGACAAGGCCATCGACCTCGGTGCCCTTCCCCATACCGCTGTCGGGCACCTCGACCTCGAGGATTGAGACCTGAGCGGGTGCGTGGGCTTGCGCTCTCGGCGCTTGCTGGCCTGCATGACGTCTTGCATTACGTGTACGGCCTGAACGGCCGAAGCTCGAGCTCGGGCAGACTCCGTGGAGCTCTCAGCGGGGCAGGAGAGGAGAGCGTTCCCTTTCCGAGGAGATTTCGTGCCGCCACGATGCTGGTTGGAGGAAGGGAGGCTCTGCCTCCTTCCTAACCCCCTTTCATTGACCTTTGTCGAACGGATTTCCGCCGGGGCCCTCCGAGCCGTGAGTCCCCGGCTCGTTCCGTTCTCCATCTTCGCTCTCGGTGGCGTGTGTTTGGTTTTTTGGAGCCTCCTCCCAGGGCCATGAGAAATCGGCTGAGAAGCCCTCTTGCTCCTCAGCCGCCCAGAGAACCTCCTCGTCGTCATCTTCGCCCGTGAAAAACGCAGGGGGGATGACGTCTCCCGGGATTGGGCAGTCCTCCTCGCTGCCGAAGCCGGAGCGAGCATCCTCCTCCTGTTGGCGGCGCTCGAAAAACTCCATCATCGAGTCGATGGCAAAGACCAGAAACTCCGTTCGGTTGAGAAAGTTCATCGCGCAGAGATCGTCCACTTCGCGGACGAGATCCTGAGGGCAGTGCAGAAGAATGAACTTGGTTTCGCTGGCTTTCATGGCGTTCCTCATCCTGAGGCGCTGGGCTTCTGCGGCACGCGATGAAGTGCGGCAGGCGGAAGACGCTGTCATACTAACCTGATAAAGCTGGGGTGGCAAGAATATTCTCCGTCGTCAGGCTCCCATCCGACGGCAGATGAGCTCATCCCCTCCTTTCTCAGAGCCGGAAGCGCAATAGATTAAGCTTGACTTGACGCCCCGATTGCGCTACCCTCCCTCCGTCACAACAGACAAACCTTTATTATGTCTCGTACACCCATTATTGCTGCCAACTGGAAGATGAACATCGGCCCGGCTGAGGCCAAGGCCTTCATGGCTGCCCTCAAGGACGAACTCACCTGCGAGTGCAAGGCTGTGGACAAGGTCATCGTTCCCCCCTTCGTCACCATTCCCGCCGTCATGGAGGCCCTCAACGGCTGCTCCTGCATCGGCGTCGGTGCTCAGGATGTGAGTGATCATGACAACGGTGCCTTCACCGGCGAAATCTCCACCTCCATGCTCACGGAGCTGGGCTGCAAGTACGTCGTGCTCGGCCACAGCGAGCGCCGCCAGTACCACGGCGAGACCAACGCCTACATCAACCGCAAGATCAAGAAGGCCCTTTCCGCCGGCCTCATCCCGATCTACTGCATCGGCGAGACCCTCGAGCAGCGCGAGGGCGGCCAGCTTGAGGCCGTGCTCAGCTCGCAGGTCGTCGAAGGCCTCGAGGGCCTGACCCCCGAGCAGGTCGCAGGCCTCGTCATCGCCTACGAGCCCGTGTGGGCCATCGGCACCGGCAAGACCGCTTCCGCTGCTGATGCTCAGTCCGCTCACGCCTTCATCCGCAGCACGGTCGCCAAGACCTTCGGTCAGGAGGCTGCTGACAAGGTGCGCCTGCAGTACGGCGGCTCCGTCAAGCCCGCCAACGCTGCCGAGCTGATGAGCCAGCCCGACATCGACGGCGCCCTCGTGGGTGGCGCCGCCCTTAAGCCCGACTCCTTCGCCGCTATCATCAAGGCTTCCCTGTAAGGAGTCTGATTTCGGCGATATCAAGCCTCTCTCGCCCTCGGCTGCGCCGCAGCCGAGGGCGTTTTGTTGCGCGCTTCAGCGAGAGAGAGAGGCTGCGTGCGACCTGATGCCGGGCGGAGACCTGCGCAGGTGAGAGCCGCGTGCATCGCTCAGGGCAGAGCGCTCGGCTCTCGGCCCGTAAGCGGACAAAAATCCGCACCATATGCGTAGCGGACAAT
>UMHM01030566.1_pt1 | contig 26608 bp, 29 predicted proteins | sample 1965501 | NCBI WGS metagenome assembly UMHM01 (sample SAMEA4836095, study PRJEB28245) | human gut metagenome | biome: gut microbiome; material: fecal sample | place: Denmark | collected 2008
TTAGCATTTTGCCAAACTTACATTACCAAAATATACACGCAGCCCAGTAACAGCAGCCCGGTAATTACGCGCATGGCAATAATCATAGTGCGGCCTGTATTTTTATTTATCTTTGCAGCATAATAGGTAAACAAATGCCAGTTAAAAATCCACAAAGTAAATGCCGGCAAAATAACACCGCTGTTAAAAAATACGCCGTAAATAACCACAAGCATGCTTAAAATATTTAACAGATTGGAAAACAAAAATAAAGTATACGTTCCGCCGCCGTTAAACATTTCCCGGCGGCTGTTTTTTAACTGTTTTACCGAATTTAAAATCTGCGCAGCACCAATCAGCGCCACCAAACCCCATACTTGTTCCATAATAAACTCCAAAAATTAAATTTTTATAATTTTAACCTGCTGTACTTTGCCGCCAACAAAAATAGCTTAACTGCTTACTTCGCCGTCAGTCCGCCGTCTACGGTGACGATGCTGCCGGTCATAAAGCTGTTGGCAGGGCTTAAAAGCGAGCAGATTACGTGCGCCACTTCTTCCGCACGCCCAACGCGCCCCATAGGGTATGCTTCCGCAACATCCGCCAGTGTATAGCTGCCGCCTGCCGCTTCAAGCTGACGCTGCAAAAGCGGCGTATCAATATCGGCAGGGCATACGCAGTTAACCCGCAGGCGCGGCGCTGTATCCAGCGCCAGGGCGCGGGTAAACGCCACTACCGCCCCTTTGCTGGCGCAGTAGGCAGCACAGCCGTAGTTGCCGCTTACCCCTGCGTCCGAAGCTACGTTTACCACCGCGCCCCCTGCTGCCATGTATGGCAGCAGCGCCTGCGTTAAAAACACCGTACCTTTTACGTTCACGCCAAAAATTTCATCAAACTCAGTTTCCGTCAGCATTTCCATACTCTGCTCGCGGTAAATGCCTGCACTGTTTACCAAAAAATCAATGCTGCCGGCATTTTTTATCTGCGCTGCCGCAGCTTTGCAGCTGGCAACGTTTGCAACATCACATTGTATAAAATGCACTTTTTCTCCGTAGTTTTCTTTAAGTTCCGCCAAAAGCTGCGGCCGTTCCGTGCGCGCCAAAAGCCATACTTCCGCGCCATCCGCCAAAAGCGTACGCGCTGCCGCAAGCCCTATGCCGCTGGTGCCGCCGCTTATTACGGTGCGCCTGCCGTTACATCCGTAATTCATTTTCCGCATCCTCTCCTGCCGGCGGCAATATCATAATTACCGCGGTTTCTTCATCAGGCACGCTTTCCATGCTCACTTTAATATTGTGGCGCAGGGCTATTTCCCGGGCAATAGCAAGCCCAAGCCCGCTGCCGTTTTTATTGGCTTCACCGCGTGTTTTATAAAAACGTTCAAACACATACGGCAAATCTTCCTGTTTTACGCCGCTGCCGTGGTCGGTAACAGTCAGCCTGTCATCCAAAAGGCGCAGTTCCACGGTGCCGCCTTTGTGGCTGAACTTAATGCTGTTGTCCAAAAATATCATCAGCATCTGCCGCAGGCGGCCGTAATCGCCTTCCATAAGGTAAACATTCCTGTCCAGTTTAACGTCAACGCGCACGCCTTTTTTCTGCCCCAGCTGCTTGCTGGCACGGGCGGCGTCCTGCACTACGTCGCACAAATTAATGTTTTCCTTTTCAATGGGGAAATCCGTATTCTGCAAGCGCGACAAATCCAGCAAATCATTAATCAGCCGCTGCAAAAACAGGCTTTCCTTCAGCATTTGCCTGTAATACTGCTCCACTTCTTCCTTATCGGTAACAACTTTGTCGTTAAGCGCTTCCAGGCTGCCGCGGATAACTGTTACCGGCGTGCGCAATTCGTGCGAAATGTTGGCAATGAAGCTGCGGCGCAGTTTTTCCAGCTTGCGCCCTGCCTCGTCGGCGTCCAGAAGGCGGCTGCCAAGTTCGTCAAGCGTGGCGGCAAGCGCGCCTATTTCGTCATTCTGCTTGATGTTGCAGCGTTCTGTATAATCGTGCTCTGCCATTTTCTGCGCCACTTCCTTCATGCGGTTTAAGGGACGCGTAAACTTCCAGCTGAACAGCACGCTTAAAAACGATACGAGTAAAAGCGCAATGGCACAGGATAAAAGCAGGATTCTTACGCCTTCCCACGTTGCGGACTGCAAGCCCTGCACCGGGTAATGCAGAAGCACTGCCGCCTGGATAGCGCCGTTTTCATCGTATACCGGCGCAGCGGCGCAAAGCATGGTTTCCTCACGCACGGGGTTAAAATCTTCCGCTACCGATACCGTACCGGCAAACGCCTGCTCCACGCAGTTGCGGGTAACATCGGACAGCTGCTCAAAAGTAACGCTGCGGCGCGGAAACTCCTTCAGCGGCGGTACCTGAGCCTGCGTATCTGCGTGTATCATCCGCCGGTGCATGCCCATATGGTGATTCATGCGCTGCGGCAGCTTCAGTTCGCGGTCACTGTTAACAACCCACACATCTTCCATGGTGATGTTGTTAATGTAACTTATAAAGCGCGTATTGGCTATGCCGCCGCGTTTTTCCAGCCAGCCTGCATTTTCGCTCAGCACTTCGGCAATGCGCACGGCGCGCTGTTTAAGCTCCGTGCTTTTTATATCTACCGTATGCTCGCGGAAAAAATGCGCAAAGCTGCCGCCTACCACCAGTGCAAACACCAAAAGCACCGCTGCAAAATACAATGTAAGTTTTAAAGCTATTTTGTTATGCATTTGCTTTCTCCTCAAAGCGGTAACCTACACCCCAAATGGTTTTTATTTCCCAGCCAGGATGCTCAAACTTATCCAGCTTGGCACGCATGCGCTTAATGTGCGAATCCACCGTGCGGCTGTCGCCGTAATAATCGTAGCCCCACAGGCTGTCCAGAAGGTTATCGCGCGAAAAGACCTTGCTGCTGTTTTTGGCAAGCGTCCATAAAAGCTCAACCTCTTTTTTCGTCAGCGGCACTTCGCTGCCATTTACTGTTACGGCGTATTTGTCCAAATCAATCATTAAATTGCTGTACCTGTAAATATTATGCGCAGTTTTTTCCTCGCGCGGCTGCATGCGGCGCAAAATTGCACGCACACGTGCCATCACCTCGCCCGCGCTGAAAGGCTTTATGATATAATCGTCGGCGCCGATATCAAGCCCCATTATTTTTTCAAAATCTTCGCCGCGGGCAGTAACCATAATTACCGGCACCAGCGATTTTCCGCGCAGGCGGCGGCACACTTCAAAGCCGTCCATTTTCGGCATCATAACATCTAAAAGCACCATGGCAATATCAGGTTCATGCTCGTCAAACAGGCGCAAAGCCTCCTCGCCGTCAAGCGCAACTACCGGTTCAAAACCTTCTTTACGCGCATAGTTGGATAGAATGGAAGTAATTTGTTTATTATCATCAGCAATCAGCATTTTCGCCACTGCCATCACCTCTCTGCACAAAACTTACCTATATTATACATATTTTTGCGCAGAAATTTAACCCTTCCATCAGCCCAAAGGCGGCAGTTTTTTTACTTTTTGCTTTAATTGCTGATATAATATTAACAGTAAAATGTGGCTAAAAAACCACAAAATAAAATATTTTTGCCATAATTTTGCCACAAGCACACTGTACAATAAAGACAAGCTAAAGAGCATAATAAATAAGCATAAATTAAAGGAGTGACCTGATATGTTGAAAAGCAAATTATTCAAAACCTTAGTAGTTGCAGGTTTAATTACCGCCATCAGCGTACCGGTTTTTGCGGCAGGCCAAACCGAACAGGTTCAGCCCACCATGCGCGATAAAGTAGAAAAAATTTTAAGCGAAGGCGATACCGATGCACGCCGCCCGATGCCTCTGCGCCGCGGCACGCCGCTTACCCCCGAACAGCGCGCCGAGCGTGATGCTGCAAGGCTGGCATGGATGGAAATGACCCCGCAGCAGAAATTTGAACAGCGCCAGAAATGGCATGATGAATTTTTAAGCAAACTTCCGGCAGAAAAACGCGAAGCTATTGAAAAACGTGAAGCCGAAGCCAGAGCAAAATGGGCCAACATGAGCGAAGAACAAAAACAGGACGCACTGAAAGATATGTTCCGCGGCCCGCGCGGCAACTTCCGCGGACTGCACTGCGGCTGGGGCCCGGGTTATGGCCGCCACCATGGCGAAGGACGCTATGACCGCGACCGCCACTATGACCGCTACCACCACGACGGCCACTGCGACTGGGGCGATGAATGCCCGTTCTACAACGAGGATAAATAACCCCGCAAATAACCAGACAGCACAATAAAATAACCTAACAGCAGATTTGAAACATCCATAAACCTTTCCCCTTCTAACCAAAAACCGGCATCATAACGATGCCGGTTTTGTTGTTTTACTATTTATTTTATTATCTCAATACCCAAAAACTTCTTTTGCCTCTTTCATGTTCGCAACGGGGTCAACAGCGAAGGGGCAGCGTTTGGCGCAGGCGCCGCAGGCAATGCAGTCGCCGGCGTGGGCTTTAAGCGCTGCATAGTGCTCGCATACTGTTTCCGGCACTTCGCCCTGAGCTTTGGCAAGGTTCAAAAACTTGGTTACGTTTGCCACGTCAATGCCTTTGGGGCACGGCGCGCAATGGCCGCAGTACATGCAATGCCCTTCCCAGCTGATTTTGGGAAAGCTTGCAAAAACTTCTGCATAGTCTTTTTCGGCTTCGCTTGCTTTTTCGTAATCAAGCAAGGCTTTTAATTCTTCCATGGTACGCGCACCGCTCATAACGGCTGCTACCGCAGGGCGCGTCAGTGCATAATGCAGGCACTGCACTGCTGTAAGCGCCTTGCCTGCCGGGCTGTACTCACTTAAAAGATCACCGCCGCCAAAGGCTTTCATAACGGTAATACCCACGCCCAAACGCTGGCAGGTTTCATAAAGTTCCGCACGTTTGGGGTCAAGGTTCAGCAAAGGCTTTTTGTAGCTTTCTTCCGCCCACAGTTTTTCCACGTCATCCGTGCCGGGCAGCAAATCGTAGCAGGGGTTTACGCTGAACATCAGCACCTCCACTTTGCCGCTTTTTACGGCTTCCAGCGCCGCCAGCGGGTTATGGCTGCTTACGCCGATGTGCTTAATTTTGCCTTCGGCTTTCAGTTCCAGCGCATAGTCCAGAACGCCGCCGCTTTCAATCGTGCGCCAAAGTTCCGGCGAATCTACATAATGAATCATGCCGATGTCGATGTAATCCGTGTTCAAATTTTTCAGCATAGTTTCAAACGCAGCTTTTACACTGGCAATATCGCGTACAGCCTTATACTGCCCGTCCTTCCATTCCGTGCATAAATGCGCCTGATAAATAAAATCTTTGCATCGGCTGCCAAGTGCAGCTGCAATATTTTTGTGCATATCCGGGTTAGGGCTGTATAAATCCATGCAGTTTACGCCCGCTGCCAGAGCAAGTTTAAACATTTCCTGCGTAAAAGCGGCGTCTTTGCCGTTAAAGCCTTCGCAGCCAAGGCCTATTTCACTTACTTTCAATCCTGTTTTGCCAAGTTCACGGTATTTCATGCCAGTTCCTCCTTTAAAGCATTTCTCCATATAATTATTGTAGTTAAAAATTTTTAAACGCGCAAGTTGAAGCATACTCCCGCCTGCACTTCATGCCAAAAACGCATGTTGGTGCATAACAATTAAGCATTAGACGCCATGCCCTGCGCTTTTTATAATTAAACTATACAAATAAAACGGAGGGATACCTATGAAAAAATTACTTTTGCTGTTAAGCGCTGCGCTGACGGCACTTGCCGTTTCCGCCTGCGGCGCTTCCGCACCCGCAGCACAGCCTGCACCGCAAAACACTGCCGCAACAGATGACCACAAAGCAGTGCTTGTTATTAGCGGCAGCCGCCTGCCTGTTACGCTGCGCAATGAACCGAGCGCCAACGATTTATACAGCCGCCTGCCGGTAACGCTTTCGTTTAAGGATTTTTCAGGCATGGAAAAGATTGCCTATTTTGATAAACGCCTTGACGAAAAGGGGCAAAAGGTTGGCTGCCATCCCCTTGCAGGCGATTTGTGCGTTTATCAGCCGTGGGGCAATTTAAGCATTTTTTATGTTGATTTTAAAGACGACCGCAACTTAATCCCTATCGGCAGGCTGGAAAGCGGGCTGGATATTGTTAAAGCCCACGACAGTTTTACCGCAACGCTTGAAAAGGCAGAATAAGTAAAGGAGAATCACCATGAAAAAATTATTATTTTGCGCAGCTATGCTGCTGCTTTCAGGCTTGCAGGCACTGCTTGCAACAACAGAAACCGCGCGCCCCAACGTATTCCACCTGCTGGAGCTCTATGCCGACGACAACGCTTATCGCGCTCACATTGACGGGCCGTATTTTCAGGAATATAATAAAGCCGTACAAACAATGGTTACGGATAAAGTCCTTATCGTCAACAAGCCGCAGGCAGTAACGCTCAGCGGCAAAAATTTAAAATAAGCTGGTGACCCTATGAAAAAATTTATTGCCCTTTGCCTTTTGGCCTTTAACATAGCCGCATCCGCACTGGCTGCGGAAATACCCTATATCGACAGCGTGCAGCCGGAATACCGTGCGGCGGCAGAAGGTTATCTTATTGAAGCCACATCGCCGCAGGACGTAGAGCGGCGCGTAAAAAACTATGTTCCTGCCCAAAGCAGCATTACCTTTGAAACCGTTAACGCCAAAAGCCTTTACGGCGCAGCGGATGTGCCGCTTTATATTTACCGCCCTGCCCAAAGCAGCGAAGCCAAACTGCCGGTAGTGTACTACGCCCACGGCGGCGGTTATTTGTTCAGAATTTCGCTTGACGACCGCGAACGCTACCAGAACATTGCCAACGCCTTAAATGCTGCTGTTATTACGCCGCGCTACCGCCTTTCGGTAGAAGCGCCCTTTCCCGCGGCACTTGAGGACGCCTACAGCGGCTTAATGTACGTTAAAGAAAACGCAGACAAACTCGGCCTTGATGCCGGAAAAATTATTTTAATGGGCGACAGCGCCGGAGGCAACCTTGCCGCAAGCCTTGCACTGTACAACCGCGATAACGCCAACATCCCCATTAAGGGGCAGGTTTTAATTTACCCGATGCTTGATTACCGCACGGCAACGGAAAGCTCGCCCTACCATACGCAGCAGACCGGGCACATTTGCTGGCCGCGCAGCAGCAACAAGTATGCGTGGGAGGTTCTGCGCGGAGGGCAAAACCTCAGCGGCAAAATGCTGGGTTATTATTCGCCCACCTTTGCTGAAGATTTTGCCAACCTGCCGCCTGCGTTTATTTATGTCGGCGGGCTTGACTTATTTGTTAACGAAGACATTGACTACGCCGCAAAACTTACGGAAGCAAATGTCGATACCGAGCTGCACGTAATTCCCGGCTTATACCACGCTTTTGAAATTGCCGCTCCCGAAGCCGGGCAAAGCAAAATTTTCTGGCAGCGTGTTTACGCCTTCAGCGCAGAAAAACTGGCGGAATGATTTAAACGTAAATTTAAAAATGACCATATCAAAAGCATCGTTCCCTTTGCAGAGCGGTGCTTTTAAATTTTACATACTTCTTTTGCCACAGCGCCATAAACCAATTGTAAATTGCCAGGCACAGTGCTACACTTAAAGCAAAGTTCAGCAACAGCCAAAAAAGCAGAACTGTACGCAGAACAGAAACGGGGGGCGGAAAAAGATGGGACGTTTTTTCAGCGATAAAGTAGAAACAGCGATACGCTATATTTATTACGACCTTGGCGCACAGCGCGGGCAGGAGGGATTCCGCCTATTGCAGGAGGCATGCCGCGAGGGCGACGCCGACGCTTACTGCCTGCTGGCGCGCTGTCTGTACGGGCAGGAATACACCTGGCTGGGGCATGATTTTCCGGTAGACGAGGACGCCGCGGACGAGCTGATATACCAATCGGTAATGATGGGCAGTGCGCTGGGAACGCTTATCGCCATGCGCTGCGGCGTGATGAATAAAGAGCTGCAAGAAGCCATGCCGCTGGCAAGCTTAAAAACTGCCTACGATATTATTTTAGAAAAGGCGGAAGCAGGCGATGCCTTTTGCCAGATGGTTATCGGCAACGTTTATTACTGGTACGATTTTTTGCAGATAGAAAACATTAACCCCGAGGATTTTGACAGCGACGAGGCTTTTGAAAGCTTCATTCACGAAAATATGCTGAAATGCGAATACTGGTACAAAAGCGCGCTTGACGGCGGCGTGGCAACCGCTGGTGCGAACCTTATGCTGATGTACATCGACGGTATTGAAGGCGTACTGCCGCCGCAGCCGGAAAAAGCCAACGAGCTAGACCGCATTTACGCCGCCAAGGGCTACCCCAACTACCAGTATTTTTACGCTTGCGATATGTTCGATGAAGATAAACACGAGGAAGCCTTTCCCCTGTTCTGCAAGGCAGCGGAGGCCGGTGAACCGCGCGCTTACTTTTTTGTGGGCAATTATTACGAAAACGGCGTTGCCGCACCGCACGACGATGCGAAAGCCGCAGAGTATTACCAAAAAGCTATCGACTCCAACATTCCCGTTAAGGCGGGCTGCTACAACCGCCTGGGCGCGATGTATTTTGACGGTCGCGGCGTGGAACAGGATTACGACAAAGCCTTCCGCCTGCTGAAATGGGCGGACGACAGCGGCAAAACCGGCAACTGGGGCGCGTATTACCTGGGTTACTGCTATACCTACGGAGAAGGCACGGAACGGGACTATGTGCTGGCGCGCAAGTATTTAGAAACGGTGGATTGGGACTGCCAGGATGCGTTTTTTCTGCTGGGCTGGCTGTACTGCAACGGCGAGGGCGGTCCGGAGGACATCGCCAAAGGCGTTAGCTACCTGCAAAAAGCCAAGGACCTTCCGGAAGCGCAGGAGGAATTAAGCCATTACAAAAAGAACTTTTTTGGCAAATGGGTGCGCCGCGATAAAACCGAAACCGTGCTGCGCGGCTTGCTGCGCCTGCAATCCATGTTCGGCAGCGATAAAAAAGAAGCGCCACAGCTGCCCCAGCCAAGCACCACGTTCGACTGGATACTGACTATCCGCAGCCGTTTAAACAGCGAGGACACCCCCACGCCTGCCTACGGGCAGGTTGAAAAAGCACTGCGCAGCCTTACCACCGAGCCGGAACAGCTCATTATCCTGTGGCAGCAAAACCCCAACAACGCCGATGCGTACTGGTTTATCCGCTGCTCCGTTTACGCAAGAAGCAAAGACAACGACATTTATGTTATTGAAGTGGCTTTTCCGCACAACGGCGGAACAGAATTTTGGCAAAAAACCGTTAAATATTTAACCGATGCGCTGCCGTATTTTGATGCCGCTTACCATCATAAAATAATTGATTTTACCGGCTTTGAAAAGCAGGAAGAATAAAACGCACCGTTATTTTAAATAAATCTTATAAACAAAAATCTCCGCTTAACGCTTTGTTAAACGGAGATTTTTTATTTTAGTTTTAAAATTGCGTCGGTTTTTTTTAGCCCTTCCGGAGCATTAGTCCCTGCGGCTGTTTTTCTTTTCGATTTCATAACGCAGGTAGTTAAGGCGGTTAAGCTGCTTTTCGCGGAAATGAATTTCATCAAGCATGGCATTGCGTCTGGCGTTTAATATGGCCAGCCGCCACGGTTCAGTGGCTTCTCCCTGCATATCATTCCCCTCCTTAAACTTTTTATGCAATAAAAAATGCAGGTGCAAATTTCTTACACCTACATTGTAATATGGCCGCTTTAAATAAGCTAATACCTATATTTAATTACCGGAAATGCCCAAAACGTATGAATGCGCCGAGCTGATAAACTCCTCCACTGCCGGTGCCTGCCGCTGGCTCTTTTTCCACGCCAGCACGCAGCCTGTTGCAAGCGGCGGCGCAAGCGGCACAAAACACAAATCGTCGTAAAAATCGGTGCCCATGTTAAGGCACAGCGCCGCACCAAAGCCGCTGTGCACCATTACTGCCGCATTCATCAGCATTGTGTAATTAACAGCAAAATCCATTCTGTCATTTAAACTGCCAAACCAGCTGGCAAGTTCGTTTTTAACCAGGTCGCGCTTGGGCATTAACAGCGGAATGCCCAGTAAATCCTGCGGCATCACCGCCTGTTTTTCTGCCAGCGGCGAATCTTTTCTTATTAAAACGCCCCATTCTTCCTTATGCGGCAGGCGCACAAAGCCGTATTTGGAAATATCCACCGGCTCTGTCAAAAAGGCTATATCCAAAAGCCCGTTTTCAATGCGTTCTTTAATATCATCGGCAATGCCGGAATAAAGCGTATAATGCACCAGCGGATATTTCTGGCGGAAATAATTCATCAAACCCGCCAATACGGAAATACTGCTTGCTTCGGCGCAGCCTATTGCGATTTCGCCCATTAAATTTTCGCTGCTGCGCGATACTTCGCGGGTTGTACGCTCGGCAAGCTCGGTAATTTCCTGCGCGCGGCGCTTTAAAAGCAGGCCTTCGTCGGTAAGCGTTATGCGGTGCTTGCTGCGGCAAAACAGTTTTACGCCTAGTTCGTCCTCCAGCTGCATTAACTGGCGGCTCAGCGTAGGCTGCGTTACATGCAGCAGATTAGCTGCTCTGGTAATGTTTTCTTCGCGGGCCACCGTTAAAAAATATTTTAAAATACGCAGTTCCACTTGCATTCCCCCTCACATACGCATTTATAATTTTATTGTACTTAAAATAAAGGCGTTAAGCAAGGTGAAGCATGGTTAAAGGGTAAAAAATCCCCGCAGTTATATTCTGCGGAGATTTATAAGTTTTGCTTTTTGTTAAATTTCCGTGCCCAGCTTTTCCGCTTCGACAAGCTGCGCCGGTTTATTTAAAATATCGCCCGCCGCAAAATTGCCGCCTGCGTAAACAATGCCGCGGTTTTTCCAGCCCAAATGCCCTGCCAGGCCTTCGTAAAAGGCTTTTACCGGGGCAAAATTATCAGCCGTATCACCCTCTGCCGCCATTAAAAGCGCGCACTCCTTAATGGGATTGGCATAGCCGGGCATACATTCTGCTACCGCAAACAGGCGGTCAAATGCACATTTAAGCTGCCCGCTTACGCCCCAGTAATACATCGGCGACGCCAGCACAACCACATCCGCCTCGCGGTAAACCGGATAAATTAAAGCCATATCGTCCTTCTGCACGCAGGGACTTGCTTCATCTTTGCCGCCCATGCAGCAGCCAAGGCAGCCATGAATATTCATTTTCTGCAAATCAAAAACCTGTACGGTGTTTCCCGCACTTTCCGCACCTTTAACAAAAGCCTTTACCAGTTCTTTTGTGTTGCCGTTTGCGCGCGGGCTGCCGTTTAAAACAATTATTTTTTTAGCCATTTGCTCCACCTCCGTCTTTCTGCTATAATTATAGCAGCATATAAACCAAAGATGAAGTACGCACATTTTTATCAGATACTAACTAAAAGGAGAGTATAAAGTATAATGATTAAGAATTATATCGAAAAGGCAAATTTTGAGGATACCGGCTTCAGCTACACGCTGTCGCTGATTAACGGCAAATACAAAATGGTTATTCTGTACTGCCTGATGGAGTTTGGCGTAGTGCGTTACAGTGAACTTAAACGCTATATCCGCAGCATATCGCACAAAACACTCAGCCTGTCGCTGAAAGAGCTGGAAAAAGACAGGCTCATCATCCGCACCGAATATCCGCAGATTCCGCCCAAAGTGGAATACAGCCTGTCGGAGCGAGGCAAATCACTGATGGCGATACTCGACCAGCTTTGCACATGGGGCGAGGAAAATAAACCTGCTAAAAAATAAAGCCGCCCGGCGGTTGCGGGCAGCCCTGTTTACTAAAATTTTAATTATGCAAAGATAACCGGCGCACCGGCACCAGCTTATCCTGCTATATACAAAACCCAAAACTTACATCAGCTTCAGCGTCTGCCAATGCAGGCGCTTTTTATATTTTTATGTATTCCTGCCAAAACGGGTAGGTACTGAGCGCAATTACCGCCAGCAGCACAACGTAATCGGCAAAGCCGAGTTTTTGCTGCGGCATGTTTTTATAGGTGTTGGCGCCAAAGCCCTTCAGCTCCATGCTCAGCGCCAGCGTTTCGCTTTTGGCTACGGCGCGCATTACCAGCGGGCGTATAACAACAACGTAGGACATCAGCCTTTTAATCGCGTTGCCGCGGTTGGAATAGCCACGGCAGCTCTGCGCGTCCAAAGTAATGGTGCTGTCTGCCAGAAAGTTAGGCACAAAGCGCAGCGCCGTTGTCAGCATAAAGGCATATTCGCACGGCAGATGGAATTTTGTTACCAGTGCCTGTGCAATATCCTGTATGCGCGTTGCTGCCAGCATGCACAAAAAGGCCATGGTCATAACCAGCATGCGCAGGCCGCCGACCAGTGCAATTTCAAGCGGCGAACCGAACAAAAGCTGCAAAAGCACCATCAGCCCGGTAAATACCGCCAGGCCGCCTATTGCCGCCATCGTCATGCGGTCGTGCTTAATGGAAAGAAGCAGCGCCAGTTCCAGCACTAAAATGGTGGCAACAGCCATTACCGGCAAAATAAATACCCATGCCGTTACGGCTACCGTTACTATAATCTGCGTAAATGCCGATATTTTCATGCCTGCCGCTCTCCTTTCATGCTAATGCTGCTGCAAAAATCCTCCGGGCTGGTTGCCGTAATTCCCAGCGCGTTGCCAACTGCCGTTGCCGTAGGGCAGCGCAGCCCCCAGCGCTCTACGTTAATGCTGCCGTCAAACAGCTTTGCGGGCGTACCGTCAAACACCAAATGCCCGTTATGCAGCACAATGGTACGCTGCGCATAGCGGCGCACGGTGTCCATATCATGGGAAATAAGCACTACCGTTATGCCGTTTTCTTCATTAAGCGCCTTTAAATAACTCATCATGCGCTCTTTTTCCACAGCGTCCTGCCCGTTGGTTATCTCGTCCAGAATAAGCGTGCGCGGGTTTAAGGCCAGTGCCGCCGCCACACCCAAACGGCGCTTTTGCCCAAAGCTTAAAAGGCGCGGGTAAGCGTCTGCCAAATCCGCAAGGCCCGTTGCGGCAAGCGCGGTTTCCACCTGGCGTTTAACCTTGTCCTCGCTCAATTTTTTGGCACGCGGGCCGTATGCCACTTCGTCAAAAACCGTGTCCTCCAAAATCTGCAAATCCGGGTTCTGGAACACATAGCCTATTTTATCTGCCAAATCGGCGGGCTCCATGGAGGCAATGTCCGTGCCGTCCACCAGCACCTGCCCGCTGCGCGGATGAATAAGCGCCATGAACAGGCGGCTCAGCGTTGTTTTGCCGCTGCCGTTGTGCCCCAAAAGCGCCACGAATTCGCCGCTTTCAATTTTAATGTCGATGTCATTCAGCACCGGCTGCCCGCGCAAATACGCAAAATTAACCTCTTTTGCCTCCAGCATTACGCCTCACCCCCTGTAAAACCTTTTGCTTTCAGTTCCGCAACGGCTTCTTCTTCCGTGCGCCAATTTCCAAGGCTTACGCCGAATTTTTCTTCAAGCCCCAGCTTAATGCGCCACAGTGCCGGTACAAAATGCCGCAGGGTTTCATCCTTATACATAACGCAGGCGGCGTTTTCAAACTTATCAGCTGCCACAAGGCGTCCTTTTTTAAGTACAACTAAATCCGTCATATACGGCAGCAGATAGTCAATGCGGTGTTCTACCACCACAATGGTTGTGCCGTATTCCTTATGTATTTTGTAAAGCAGCTTGTACAGCGAATTGGCGCCGTCCGGGTCCATGGCCGATACAGGCTCGTCCAAAACAATAATTTCCGGATGCACCGCCAAAACCGAAGCCAAAAGCAGCCTCTGGCGCTGCCCGCCGCTGAGTTCGTCCAGCTGATAGCTTTCGCGCCCCGGCAGGCCTACATCTTCAAGCGCCCTGCGCGTGCGTTCTTCAACTTCTTCCGGCTTAAAGCCGTGGTTTAACAGGCTGAAAGCAACCTCCTCGCCCGCAGTGAGGGAAACAAGCTGGCTTTCGTAATCCTCCAGCATCAGCCCCAGGCGCATGGCAATATCCGATACCTTTTTGCCTTTGGTGCTTTCGCCCAGCACCATTACTTCGCCGCTGTACGCGCCGCCCATATAAAACGGCACAATGCCTGCCATGGCCTTGCACAGCGTTGTTTTGCCGCTGCCGCTCGGCCCTGCGATAACGGTAAAAGAGCCTTTTTCTATTTTAAAATCAATATCGTGCAGCACAAGGTTATTCTTTTTGTAAGCAAAATAAAAATGCTTTAATTCCGCAACCGTTTCCATCAATTATCTTTCTCCTGCACAAAAAACAGCCTGCGTACCGGCCCGTACAGCAAAAAGGTAATACTGCCGTTAAGCACGCCTATTACCGCCACCACCGGCAGCATGGCATACAGCCATACGCTGAAGGGCAGCCCCAAAACTATTTTTAAAATAAAGGTAAATACGCCGCCGCTCACCATTGTTGCCACAAGGCCTGCAATAAACGGGCGCAGGCGCCATTTTTCAAGTTTAACGGCAAGCATGGCCTTAACCAGAAGGCAGCACACCACCGCGCCGCAAACCTCGCTGGCAAGGTTGCCCAGCGGAAAGGCCGATTTGGAGGACGGCACAAGCGTCATGCCGGAAATAAAACCAATGCCCAGCGCCTGCGGCAGCGAAGGATTGGTAAGGTTAATTACAATGGAATACATGGCAATGGTCCAGTTCGGCGTAACGCCGCCAACGTTGGGGCTTACGGTATGCAGAATAATGCCTATTGCCAAAAGCATTGCCGTTATCGCCACCCAGCGGTAACCGTCCTGCGTTGGTTTAACCTCCGTTAATGTTACTATCTTTTTTTCTTTTTCTGCTGCTTCCATGCCGCTCACTCCTTAACAGGTAAATAAAAAAGCCTTCCATCCCTGTAGGGACGAAAGGCTGTAAACTTTCGCGGTGCCACCCTGCTTGACTTAAATAAGTCCGCTTAAAAGATACGGGCCGATGCCGATATCCGCTTTTATGGTAACGGGCAAAGCATTCCCGGCGCTGCTACCCCTTGCGGCTCGCAGTGCGCCTCCAAGGCCCATTCCCTTTAATGCCCGCCGCCGGACTTTCACCGCCACCGGCTCGCTTTAGGCTGCCTTTTAAAGGTACTTTTCCTCATCATCAGCTGCAAATTTGTAGTTACTAAAAGTTTAACATTGTAAAGAGCGGTTGTCAATACAATCCCAAAGGCTTTTCGCCAAGGTTAATCATAATATTTTTGGTCTGGCTGTAATGCTCCAGCATTACTTTATGCGTTTCGCGGCCAATGCCCGATTCTTTATAACCGCCGAACGGTGCGCCTGCCGGAATAGCGTTATAGGTGTTAATCCACATTCTGCCCGTCTGCACGGCTTTTGCCACGCGGATGGCGCGGTTAATATCCTGCGTCCATACTGCGCCGCCAAGGCCATAATTGCTGTCGTTTGCCATTTTAATAACTTCGGCTTCGTCCTTAAACTTAATAACCACAGCCACAGGCCCGAAGATTTCTTCGCGTGCCACGCGCATATCGTTGGTAACATTGGTAATCAGCGTCGGCGCAAAGAAGTTGCCCTTATCAAGCCCGTTTTCGGTAAGCTTATAGCCGCCGCAGGCAATAGTTGCGCCTTCTGCTTTGGCAATATCAATGTAGCTGGCAATTTTGGCAACCTGTTTGGCGTCAATCTGCGAGCCCATCTGTGTTGCCGGGTCGAGCGGGTTGCCAACTTTTACGGCGTTAAAGCGTTTAACCGCTTCTTCAACAAATTTATCGTAAATTTTTTCGTGTACAAACACGCGCGAGCCTGCGCAGCAAACCTGGCCCTGGTTGAACAAAATTCCCAAAAGCAGGCCTTCCATTGCCAAATCCCAGTTGCAGTCATCAAAATAAATATTGGCCGATTTGCCGCCAAGTTCCAAAGTAGCCGGAATCAATTTATCGGCAGCAGCCTGTGCCACGCCGCGGCCAACTTCGGTAGAACCGGTAAAGGCAAGTTTGGCAAAACCGGGGTGTTCCAAAACATACTGGCCGGACTTGCTGCCCTTGCCGGTAATTACGTTAAGCACGCCTGCCGGCAGCACGTCTTCAATTAAACGTACAAGCTCCAAAACGCTCAGGCTGGTAGTGCTTGAAGGTTTAAGCACAATGCAGTCGCCCGCGGCCAGTGCCGGAGCCAGCTTCCATGCAGCCATGAGGAACGGGAAGTTCCACGGGATAATCTGCCCCACTACGCCGATAGGCTCATGCAGGACGAGGCTTAAAGTGTTGTTGTCCAGCATGGTGGCAGTGCCTTCTTCCGTGCGGATGGCGGCCGCAAAATAGCGGAAATGGTCTGCGCTCATCGGAATATCAATCATGCTGGTTTCGCGGATAGGTTTGCCGTTGTCCAGCGATTCAACTTCTGCAAGATGCTGTGCGTTGGCGTCGATAATATCAGCAATTTTGTTTAAAATAACCGCTCTTTCAACAGGAGTGGTGTTCTTCCAGCTTTCCCACGCAGCGTGCGCAGCTTTTACCGCAGCGTCAACATCTTCGCGCGTTGCTTCTGCGCAAATTGCCAGTTCTTCGCCGGTAGCAGGGCTGTAAGTTTTAAACGTGGCGCCGTCGGAGGCGGGCTGCCACTTACCGTTAATGTAAAGTCCGTATTCTTTCTGTAAATTTTTCATTTTTCAATACCTAACCTTCTATCTTATTTTAAGAGATCACTGTTTTTGCGATAAATCTTATGTAATCAATTATAATTATTATTTGTTTTTAAGTCAATATGAAATAATGTTACAATAAATACAGCTTAACAGTTGTTTTGTGAAATATTTGAGAAAGGTTAGGAAATATAAAAAATTAAAATTTACAAATTAAAAACCAATGCTTAAATAACAAGTTTGTTAGTTTTCTTTAAAAATTTGGCCGGTATAGGGTTATCAAGTTTCCAAATAATATTCATTGGATTACTGCCAGCATGTTTAACATAATTAACTGTACCCAAAAAAGTATATGTCTCTGCATTTCCGTACATATCTTTTTTATTTTCACGTACAAAAAGCAAAACCTTACTGCCTAACTTTTTATGATTAATATATCTTTGCCCCGTAGGCGATTCCGCACTTGTTGTACTTTGACTTTGCCAATGAAATAACCATTCATTAATAGAATAATCATTATACATTGTTGTTGGTGAATATTGCTTACTTGATTTATTTAATGTATTTAAAAGTACATCTAACTTTTTGTCAGCTACAAATTTTACGCCTTCACGAATAGATAAAGGATTGTTAACATCAAGTGCAGCAAAAATTTGGTCTCGCGAATAATTGCAATATACATTTAAAGGGCAATCAAAATCAAGCATTGGCGCTTTATCAATAAAATCAATTTTATTATAACTGTATTTTAATACTTCTATTAATTCATCATATAAAACTTTACAGCTTTTTATTTTGCGTAAACCATCAAGTTCATCGCTAAAGCCGCAGTCTTGGTAATCTTTTTGCCAAATAGTAAATTGCAACATGAGTAACATTCGCTTTTCCAGCAGCGATAAATTTTCAGGCTTTAAATTTTCCAAATTTGCAAAGCTATTTAATATAAACTCAATCCAATGGCGAGAATCTATTAATGCAACACGTGCTAATGCTTTGGTAAACTTGTCCGATTCTAATTCTTCGCTAAAATCTTCACGTTTACCGGCCATAACACATAACCTTGCAAAAGAACAGCCCTTTTTATAAATGGCTTGTAAATTAAGTTCATAATGCTCTACAAAATTTGTTAATGTTAAAGGCTTGCCTGTATCTTCAGTAAAACTTGCAATGCGTGCAATTAAGCCATCTCTGCGGTCAAAGCCTGTACGTATATTTTCTAACACATATTCCTGCGCTTTTTTCTCAAGCTGAATATAGCAGCCTTTCGGCGCAGATATAAAACCGTTTTTTATTTCGTTACTAATATTTCTATCGGTATTGCTTAATAAGGCTTTAAATTTGCTTTCAAAATCATATTTTTTGTTTGCTTGCCCAATAAAATCAAGAACCGTTAAACACTCTTTGCCATCTGCCAACCGCAAACCACGCCCAAGTTGCTGCAAAAAGATAGTTAGAGATTCTGTCGGGCGTAAGAATAAAATAGTATTAACATCAACAATATCTACGCCTTCATTATAAAGGTCAACAACAAAAATGAAGCGTAAATCGCCATTAGTTAATTTTAATTTAGCACTATCGCGTTCTTCTTTTGGGCTATCGCCGGTAAGGCAAAGCGAAGGAATATTACATTTATTAAAGTAATCTGCCATAAAGCGAGCATGTTCCTTACTTACACAAAAGCCTAACCCTTTAACTTCGTTAATGTCCGTAACATATTTATCAACAGCTTGTACAATTAATGAAGCACGTGTAATTGCTTCTGCATCTTGCCTTGTGTAAATTTTAGAAAGTTCTTCACGATTATACCCGCCACGTTCCCAACGCAAATTACTTAAATCAATATTATCAGTAACGCCAAAATATTGAAACGGGCATAACAATTTACGCTCAATAGCTTCCGGCAAGCGAATTTCCGCAGTTATTTTATTGTTAAAATAAGGCATAATGCTCTTGCCATCCATGCGTTCCGGTGTAGCTGTTAACCCTAACAAAAATTTAGGCGTAAAATGCCCTAAAATATTTTTATAGGTTTCTGCCGGTGCATGATGAACTTCGTCGATAATAATATAATCGTAAAAGTCCGCTGTAATGTGCTTTTCTAAACTTTTGGCATTAAAGGTTTGCACTGATACAAAAAGATGCTCAAAACTTTGCGGCGATGTATCACCAACAAATAAATCACCAAAATTGGCATCACGCAAAACCATACGAAAAGTTTTAATGCTCTGCTCCAAAATTTCCTTGCGGTGCGCAACAAACAGCAATTTAGGTTTGCTATTTTTGCTACACTTGTGCTTATAATCGAGCGCTGAAATAATGGTTTTGCCTGTGCCTGTTGCTGCAACAATTAAATTTTTATAATTATTACGAATGGTTCGTTCTGCTTCTAATTTATCTAAAATCTCTTGCTGATATGGATACGGATTAATATCAACCGCAAAAAAGCTGTTATCTTCTGTATGCGTTTTTTCAAGCTGTAAAGCTTTAGCTAAACGTGGTTCTTGTGTATCGTCGTACACTTCAAATTCATTAGAACTCCAGTAACTATCAAAAGTTGCAGCAACCTTTTGCAAAACTTCAGGCTGGTCTTGGCGAGTTATTTTTATATTCCACTCTAAGCCACTTGAAATTGCAACATTAGAAAGATTGGATGAACCAATATACGCCGTTGTAAAGCCTGTTTCGCGATAAAAAATATATGCTTTAGCATGTAAACGTGTTCTTTTGGTATCATAAGAAACTTTAATTTCCGTATTTTTTAGCTTTGCTAACTCGCTGATAGCTTTAATATCTGTTGCGCCCATGTAAGAAGTTGTAATAATGCGCAGCTTGCCACCGTTATTAGTAAATTCCGTTAGTGCTTCCATTAAAAGTCGTAAACCGCTCCATTTTATAAACGAAACCAACATATCAATACAGTTACACGAAAAAATTTCTTTTTTCAGCTCACTGAACATTTGCGGTTCGTGCACAGCACCGGTAAAAAGTGAACTTTGTGCAATGGAAGTAACCGGCCTAATTACTTTAACCTTATCATTAATGGCCTGTATAGTATTAGTTTTATCTGTTACAGAAAGTAGTTGCTTATCTTCGGCAATTTCTAAATCATCGGCAATGCCTTCACTTGTATTTTCCTTAATTGCACCAATTATTTTATTAACCAGTTCAATTTGCTTTGCCAGGCTATCATCGCTTTCGCTGATGTTATTTAAACTCCGCTCTACAACTTTTTTAACGTATTTAGATAAAATACCGGCAGCTTCTTCACTATCAATTTGTTCTTTTTCTACATTGAAGTTATCTGTAAGTTCCGCCAATGCTTTATTAAGTTTTTTGTTGATAGGTTTTTCGTACAATCCTGTTTTCATAATAAACCTCATAAATGTATTATTAAACTAATCTTATCACAAGGCGTATTTTGTTAGCAATAAATATTAAGCAGAGCAAAGAATAAAAAAGAGCAGCCTCACAGACCGCCCTTTACTGCAAACTATTATTTTAATTTAACGGCAGTGCCGCTGACGCTTACCATCAGCATGCCGTTCTCTTTGCCTAATACTTCGTAGTCTACATCGACACCGACAACGGCATTAGCGCCTAATCTTTCGGCACGTTTGCACATTTCGTCAATAGCTTTTTCGCGCGCTTCCTGCAATTCATTTTCGTAAGTGCTGCTGCGCCCACCAAAAATATCCGTAATGCCAGAGAACAAATCCTTAACAAAATTTACGCCGGATACCACTTCACCAAAAACAATGCCCTTATACTCGGCAATCTGCCTACCTTCAACATTCTGCGTAGTCGTAACAATCATGGGGTTGCCTCCTTTAAAAACAATCAATTATATTATAAGCAGCGTTTTACCATATCAGGATTATTTATCGCCAAATCTAATAAACGGCTCATAAAACCAGTATAACCTTTGCCAGTTGCCTTCGCTTTAGCCAGTGTTTCCGGCGCAACCCGCAAAGTAATAATCGAACGGCGACGTTTCACTCTTTGTTCTTTGGCAATTGCTGCCATCTGCTTTAACTGCTCCGGTGTAAGCTCCGGGCAATCTTCATCAAATATAATAGGACGATTTTCAAGTGCATCCAGCTCTTTTTCCTGTTCTGGCGTAAGCCCTTCGCCTTCATACATCTTCTTACGTATAATTGCCATAATAAACCTCCTTTTCTGCCGCCGTAGCTTTACGCGCCGAAATAATTCTTGTTGCATCTACTCTGTCAGTATAAACAACAAACAATACTTTACGCACCAAGCCCAATACAATATATCTGTCCTCGTCAATACTATGCGCTTCGTCATAAAACTCTATACGGTTTTCATCTTCAAATACATGTGCTGCTGTTTGAAAACTAATGCCATGTTTTTCTCTGTTAATTTTATTTTTATGCTCGTCCCATTCCATTGGGCGTCCACTGATTAGCCTTTTCATACTTTTAGTATAACATTTTGTAATATAATTAGCAATACAAGTCATTAACTTATACTACTATTTTTATGGCATTTTTAATACGTTTTGGAAATTACAAAAGCCCGTAATCCCCATAAACAGGGACTGCGGGCAATTTTATTTTTTACTCAATTTCGCCAAATTAAATCCATTTCTAAACTCTTTTGTATATAGAATTTGATTCGATATTATTTTATTTGATGCAGATTATCCTAAGGTCTATTCGAACTTTTGCTATCAAAAATCTGTACGACCCATCCTATCAAAAGTTTTGCTTAAGATGGACGATTGAGTAATTGATAAGTATTATAGTATATATATTTTCAGATTTCTATGTAATTCTTCGCCATGTTTGTTGTCAATTCACATCATCACTTAACTTGGAGAGCAACTTCCGGATATAAACAATGTTACTTGCTATATACAAAGTCATTTCATCCATCTTTCTAATATCATAATTCTGGAGCAAATCAAACTGTTCTCGAGCAATTTGTTCATGTGATAATAATTCTATAAGATCTCGATTACTAAATTGCAAATCTACTACTTCATGAGCCAATTTATTTCTCATATTAAGCAATCGAATTATACAATCGTAAAATGTAAATGCTGTTGTAGATAGACGAATTGACTCAACATCAAAATTAAACGCTTTCAAATGAGGGGAATTCTTAAAAATTTTAACGATTTGGTTTATTGATAGCGTCTTAAACAATTCTCCTTCCTTAAAGTCCAAAGAATTCAACCTTACAGAATGGGCTTCATACTCAATATATGTTCCAATCTTGCCTCCATAATAAAAATACAGTTGCTGTAAAATTTTTGGGGGTAAGGTTGACAAGTTCCTTTCAAAAACTTTTCGAATCGTTTGTTCAAGCTCATTATATTCTTTAAGAAACTCAAAAACGACAAGAGATTTTAATTGAAGGGATATTGTTTTTGTATCTATTCCCTTAATGCCATCCATCTCAATTACCCGCTATTAGTTTTTTTACACGGAAAAGCCTTGCATTTACATTGCTAGTCGTTGCTGGTGATTTTTGGAGTGTTGCAATCACTTCTTTGTCATCGAAAACTTCCCTAGCTTTTTCAGAAAGTTCAGCTTCGTCCATTTCTAAGATAAACGGTATTAAGGCATCAATCACATAATCTGCATTAGGAACACCGCCAAACTGTTTCCGCAGGGCAAGTGTCTTGGTAAACAAAGATATTAGCGTGTCCTTGTCAATAGTTGTACTTCCTTTTTGGATTTCTTGCAAGACATTGTTTATCATATCACGAGGTCGAGAATTATATCCTTTCACTAAACTTTCTTCTGTATCCGAGCGCAAATAAAAAGCCAGTGTCCTATAAAGACGACCATAATCCTCATACCTTTTAATATCATTTTCAGAAAAAATAGATTCATAATATTCCGTGTTTGTAGCCAGTTGTTCATCAACAAAATCGGTAATCCAGACTGTAACTTTAGATTTGTATATAGCTCGTCTAATCTCATTTACTTTTAGCTTTTCAGCTCCGCGATTGAGACGAGCAAAAATATCATATTTTGTGAATTCAGGCGAATTCGCAGTAATTACATAAATATCTAGAATTGAGGAAAGCATTTGGGAAGTTTTTTCTTTTTCAATTTCACGAATCTCGGGAAAAGTTTTTCCGCCAAAAATATCGGCGTAATATTCCAAATTACGCTCATTTAAACGAAGCGATCCTTTAATAAAATCCATCACCGCTGTTAAGCGCTGCTTTCCATCAACTACTTCATATTTTGTTTCTTCTAGTATATCATCACCAGGAATTTCCACCACATAAATCGGCGGAATCATTATCTCCATATAGAGAGATTCTATAAACGCTGTTTTTTTATCTACACTCCAAATTGCACGTCGCTGATAGTCTGGGTCGAGAATCAATTTCTTCTCCTTTATTTTCTGATAAATCTCAGATATTGACCACGTCTGACGGACAATCTTCGTTTTCTCTAACAATGTTCTTTTTGTGACAAATTCGTTTTCTAAAGATTCTTTTTGATCTTCCTCGATTTCGGTGTTTTCCGCTAATTGTAATGTTTCATCTTCCTGCAGCTCACTTTGTTCCGCTTGGAAGGCAAGACTTTCTTTTTTTATGTTGATATCTCCCATTTGTAGTTCCTCCTATCTCCTTTTCTTTTACTGTATGGCAACACCATAATATAATTTCTCATGAACTCCCAATCTGGCACATATTCTTTACCCTCAATTTTTGCGGGCAGACGAATTGTTGATTTAACCATTCTTTCGGGTCTCCATTTTCTTCCATATGCCCACCTATACTTATCCATTTCAATTACGGTTGCCACAAATAGGGCACTGTACATATCAAATTTACCATTCAAAATATAGAGTGGATTAACATCGTGGCTACAAGTAAAAGGAATTGGCTGAAAAAAAGCGCATCCTACAGAGCCGTTATTAGTTACGCACAGAGCGTTACCTGCAAACATTTTTTCATCAAGCGAAACGTTATTATCATCCCCTGTTTTGGAGGCTACTTCAATATCTTCAATAGAATAATACTCAGTTACGCCATTGCAACGCTCCGTAGCACCCAAAAATGGTATCTCTCCGTTAAAATTGTGATCGGGCTTTTTGTTGTAAAATCCCTTTTGCACATCAAAAATCTCAGAATAAATAAATTCTTGCCAATCTGAGGTGTCAACCGAATCACTTATTTTACTTTTACTGTTACCTATAAAATTAAAGTAATCCATAACATATTTGGGCGATGGCACAAAGTTTTCATCAAACAGTTTTCCAATACTAACTAAATACGAAAAATATCCATTAAGTGTGTTAACAAAATCAGAGACTTTAAGTTTTGAATAATCGGTTTCCATATAGGCTTCACACACCCACTCATCAAGAGCCCCAACTTTGCTGGTTGCAGAAAGTCCAGGCTTTTCTCTGCGGTTTTTATACAACTCAATCCATTCCTGTTCAATTTCAATCCATTTACTCTTTTGGGTGAGCAAATCCATTTGTTCTATTCTACCAATATTTTTCTTTTTCTTGAAACCATCTTCCTTATAATAACCAAAAAAAGTGTTAGGAGTAGATATATCCGAATGCTTTCTTCCAATTTTAAACACCATACAACAAGCTTGGACTGTCGCTCCAGGATGAAAGATATCATTTGGCAAAGTAAAAACAGCGTCAAGCGTATTTTCGGCGAGAATCTTTTCCTTTAATTCTTTTATTACTCCTTTTGTACCAATAGCGCATGCAACCGGTAATAAAACGGCTAAAGTCGCTTGGTGGTTAATAGAGTTTAATACATCAGTAATATACTTCACAAAGTAAAGTCCTTTTGAAGGATCTTCCTTTTTTTCCTTTGGCCAAGTACTAACATAGCTTTCCGGAAGGTGAATTCTTTGACCGTTGTAGGGCGGATTCATTAAAATAACATTGGGCTTTGCTTCCTTAATCCAATCGTCTAAAGCAAAACAACTCCCTTGACGAATATTGGAATTGCCATCCGAATGGATAAGCATATTTGTAGTAGCAAGTCCATAAATATTCTCATCAAACTCAATTCCATATATTTGATGTTTTTTTATCCGCTCTTGTTCGGTAGCTGTTGCACAATCATCTAATGCCTGTGTCATTGCACGAACTAAAAAAGAGCCACTACCGCAACACGGATCAAGGACCACCGAGTGTTTGTTGACACCTGTAATTTTGGACATAAAATCTGTAATATGATCTGGAGTAAATGCTTGGTTTTTATCTGACTTTCCAATATATTTATTAAAAGTAACAAAAAAAAGATTTAACAAATCCTGTCCTGAAGTACTTTTGTCGTTAATAAACGGCAAAATATTATCTTCAATATATTTTAAGATTTCTCTGAAAGCAACTATATTGAGTTGACGAATATATTGATCTCCCAAAACATTTCGGTTCAACAACGCCAGTTTTTCCGCCTTATAAATGTCCGAATTCAGCAAATCTTCAAGGACTTCTTTAATTCTTGTCCGTATTTGGGCAGCTGATAAAGAAGGAGTTGAATAATCTAGTCCATTTTTTAATGCAAGTAGACAGGTCCCCACAAATTGACTTCGTAACTTCTCTGGAATACTATAGCGATGCAGCATCTCATTGAGTTTATAGGTGTTTTGCATCACCTTTTCCTTATCATTAATTTTAGAAGTGTAAAAATCGACATACTCATCCATCGTACGAAGCGCCGTCTCTTTAGGCATAAAATCACTATCTGAAACAACACCACGCCATACTTTTATATTATCGTTTGCAGTATTAGCCAAAATAGCAATAGTTTTATTTCCAGTAAGTGCTTTTTCGTATTCAACATATGCAGAGAGTTGCGCTTCATCCGTCTTTGTGAAATTTTGCTTTGTCTCAATGAGTACAGTAATACTGCCTTTTACAAAGCGAATATCTAATTTCTCAAATGCACGGCCACTACTATTATGGATAGGTACAAATTGTAAAGACGCAGCAGAAAAGGCTTTCGGATAACTATATTCATCATTCTCTATGTTGCTGGTAAGATAATTTCGTCCAACAGTAGAAATCATATCTGCTCTAATCATTTTGTTTTCCTCTCTGTTCAATTCCTCTATTTTAAGCGTATGTTCTAGCCACACGTACTACTCTAGAATAGATATATATATCATTTTCTTGGAGAATCATTTTGCGATATTTGACACTAAGCATGCCGTTAATACCGCAAATAATAGGAGTGTTATCCTACTTTTCAGCGATTGTGATACTATGCTGCTGTATTATCATAGAAATAGACGCTCTCCGCGACCCCAATGTTGATCTTACGGTCAATTTTTGGCAGGAACAGCATGTAGTCTCCTTCCTGCACCTCATGAACGAATCGATACAACATTCCCGCACTTGTAGCAATCAAACCTTTTAGCATCCAGATAGTCCGCGATTTTTTTGTAGGCATCACGAGATGTACTTATAGCCGATAAGTCGCCCATCTCTTTCCACCCGATTGCAATTAGTTTATGATTCAAAAAAGAGGATCGTCCATCGTATGGATTCCCCAAACCGTTTTGTTTGCTGCTGCCATTACAGCCACACTCCTAAGTTTGTCTGCTTGCGAGGATCTTGTATCCAAAAGAGCACCCTAAAATGTCAAACCACTTTGTTCAAAAATTTTTGACTATTCTTTCTCCGGAACAAACTCCAGAATATCGTCCACGCCGCACTCCATCACGCGGCAAATTTTCTCGATACTTTCAATGGAAACATATTCATTTCGTTTTAAGCGAGTAATAACATTAGCACTAAAGCCGGCCTTCTCTTTTAGCCGAACATTACTCATCTTTTTATCTATCATCAGATGAAATAAGCGGTCATAGCAAATCGCCACTTTACTACCTCCCAACCGTAAATGTTCGCATCTATTTTATCACTTTTTCGTGAAAAACTCAATTCTACTATCAGCGCAACGGTAAATAAATCAAAACCACCGGCGTATGATATGCACCCAAAAAGTTGGACAAAATAATTAAGCTGTTCT